>WNFU01000036.1_pt1 | contig 279929 bp, 300 predicted proteins | sample 5400121 | NCBI WGS metagenome assembly WNFU01 (sample SAMN13153360, study PRJNA577476) | soil metagenome | isolation source: 100 cm soil or saprolite under grassland replicate 1 | place: USA:California | collected 2016-06-15
TCGCAGGCTCGTCTGCGGCTCGAGCGGCAGGTCGCGTGAGCCTCCTGCGGCTGCAGTTGGAAGGAAAGCCACTATCTGAACCTGAGCTCGAGGTGCTGCGCGCTGCGGCCGAAGGACTGTCGGCCCAGGAGACCGCGGAGCGGCTCGTCAAGTCGCATCACACGATCGCGACGCAGCGGCGGGCGATCGAGGCCAAGCTCGGCGCCCGAAACTTGCCTCACGCCATCGCGCTCGGGTTTCGACGGAAGATGCTGTGACGGGTTCGGGGTGAGCGGCGCTACCCAGTCCGCCGCTTCCGAATCTGCAGCGTCGCCCTGACGACCACCTCCCCGCGGCGGGGACTCGACCGCCGGCCGGAGACGGCACGGACGTACCGGCGATAGCGGCCCGAGGCGGAACCTGCGCCCGCAGGCACAGGAATACTCGTAGCGTGAGGGGGCGGAGGATCCTCGGCCTCGCGGCTGCTGCAACGCTTGCGACTCCGTCGTCCGCGCTCGCACATGCGGAGCTGGTCCTTTCCGATCCGCCGAATGGCGCGCTGCTGGCTGCTCCACCGTCGGTTGTTCGCCTCTTCTTCGACGATGCGGTACGCGCGCAAGGCGGGATGAGAGCTGTCCGGAACGGTGACGGCTCGGTTCTCGGCGCTCCCCCTCGTGTCGTTGGAGGACGTGAGCTCATCATCCCGCTGCGCGCACGGCTTCCCCGGGGCGATTACACGATCCTGTGGCGAGCCCTTTCCGACGACGGACATCCCATCGCCGGTGTCACGACGTTCGGCGTCGGCGTCGGGCGACCGCCGCCAAAGCCGGCGTTCGCGGCGCCGAGCGAAGAGCGTCCCCTCGCAATCCTCGCGCGCTGGTTCTTCTTCGCGGGGATCCTCGCTGCCTGCGGAATCGCCCTCTTCAGGCTCGCCACGCCTCGGGAGACCGAGCCTCCGCTGCGGCTCCTCTTCGTGTCGTTCCTCTTCGTCGTCGCCGGCGGGGCGATTCTGGTCGAGCAGACGTCGCTCGAGACGCGCTTCGGCCTTGCCGTCGGCGCTGCTGTCATCGTCGCAGCGGCGGGCGCTGCGATCACGGCCGTGGCGTGGCGTCACCGGCGTGTCTCACCCGCTGGATGGCTTGCCGCCCTCGTGCTCCTGCCGACGCCGACGATCGCGGGCCACGCGCTCGATCCAGGACGCCCACGCCTGGAGCTTCCGATAGATCTCCTCCACGTCGCCGCCTCGTCACTCTGGCTCGGCGGTCTGCTCGCGCTCGCGCTTGCACTCGGACGCGCCGAGGCCGGCGAGCATCTCGTCCGTAGATTCTCCGCGCTCGCGTTCGGATCCGTGCTCGTCCTTGGCGCGACCGGCTTGCTCCGAGCGTTCGCCGAGCTCGGGGCGGTCGGTCAGCTCTGGAGTACGAGCTACGGCCGATTGCTGATCGCGAAGACGGCGATCCTCGGGCTCCTGGCTTCGATCGGCTGGATCAACCGCTATCGGATCATTCCGGCGCTCGCGCGGTCGGCTTCGGGTCTGTTCCGGAACGTCGTCGCCGAACTGCTTCTGTTCGCGGGGCTGGTCGTGGCGGTCGCCCTACTGACTCAGACGCGGCCCGGTCGCGACGTTGCAACGCCGGCTACCGCAGCCGTGGAGGCGCCGACCCGATCTGCTCCACAACGACCGGGCGCGCTCGTGCTGGAGCAGCGTCGCAACAGCCTCGAGATCAGCGGAAGAGTTCCGAGCGCGGTGGCAATGGGCAGCCGGTACCTCGTCTGGGAGACGATCAGGACGGAAGAGGGAGAGGCGCCTCTGCTCGTACAGCGAGATCTGCGCAGTGGGCGCACGCGCATTCTCGCCCGCAACGTCGCGTCTCAGTACGCACTCGCGTCGACACCGGCGTGGGTTGTCTATGTCACGGCGACGATCCCCGCGCGGCTCATCGCAGTCAGCCGAGACGGCCGGCGCCGGTTGGTCCTCGCCTCCCGGTTGCTCGCTCCGTTCGCTTCGCGCGGTGATCTCGTCGCGTGGGCAGAACAAGACGGCGACCGCCAGCGCGTGCTCACCCGCAACATGGCGACCGGGAAGGAATCGGTTGCTGCCGACCTTCCCGGGTGTGATCGGGGGCGGTGTTATCGGATCGATGGCGTGACCCTCGCCGATCGGGGCGTGGTGTTCGATCGCGGCGCGATCGGCCCACAGCCGTCGTTCGTCGTTCGCCGCGGATTTGCAGCGCCTCGGACCGACGTCGTCCGGGTCGCGAACGATCCCCAGCCCGATCTCGTCCCCTCTTCCGCGGGAGCGGTGTACTACGCCATCGGGCGCGGCTGGTACCGCTGGGACTTCGGCGAGAGGCAGCCGCGCCGGACGAACTTCTCGCCCTCGGCACAGCCGATTCGCTTCGAGGACGGGCGCTGGTTCTTGCTCGAGCAAGGACCGTGCGGCGACACGGTCGTGGCCGACGTCGGAAGTGGCCGGAGGCTCGTTATTGCGACGCCCGCGAAGATACGAGCCCTTGTCGGCGTGACCAACGACCTGTGCGTGACCTTGTCGAGCCTGTCCACGATCGGGAACCGGCCGCTCACGACGTGGCTCGTCGCACCGCCCGACAGTCATTCTGAAGAGGGACTGACGAGCGTGATCGTCATCGGCTCCGCGTTTTAGGGGTCGCCCCCTTCCGAGCCTGCGACCTGGCAGGAACTTGACGACTGTCCGGCCAAGCGGCGATTTCCCCCTCGAAGGGCTAGGTGCCCCGACCCAGGGACGGTTTCGTCTCCTGGTCTACAACTCGGGCGGCCACGTTCATAGTGTCGGGCCTGACGGTGTACGTCGTCGCCTGCGGCAATTCGAAGGGAGTACCTCAAAGTGGAACGTGCGGCTTCCAGCTCCGCCAGTGGCGCAGGGGTCCCTCGGGGGCTGCCTGAATGCGCGTTCCTCGCGCGCTGCCAGCTCATCAACCGGTACGAGCCGCTCGATGACGTGCCGCTGTAAGCCTGGCTTCGGCGGTCCTCCGGCCGGCGCGCCCTCGACAAGATGTGGCATCCGCTGCTCGACTCCAAGTTCGACGGCCGCTCCGAGGACCTGCCCGCGACCTACATCTGGTCGCGCCCGCGCCGGATGTCAAAGACTCGCGCTGCAGCAGGAGGCGAAATAGTGGGCTGGCTCGAGCCGAGGGCTCCGCTGACGCGCGTCGCCTTCCCGTTCACCCCCGCCGCCGTGTTGCAGCTCGTGCTCCTGGCACCGCTCGCGCGCCAGACGGCGGAGCGGTGAGGACACCGGTCAGCGTCGGCGTCGCTGGGCTGGACGACTGGGGCATCCGCGTTGCCCGCGTGTTCAGCGAGCTGCCGCGCGCCGAGCTCCGCTGGCTCTGCGACGGCGCCGGCGACGTGCCTCGGCGCACGCGGCTCGTGCCGCCGTTCGCCCGGCGAACCGATCGCGTCGCGGACCTGCTCGAGGACGAGATGCTCGACGCGGTTGTCGTCGCAACCCCGCTCAAGTCGCGTACGGAGCTCGTGCGGCGAGCCCTGGAGGCCGGCAAGCACGTCCTCACGCGCTCGCCGATGACCGTCGACGGCGCGGACGCGGACGACCTGGCTCGGCTCGCGGAACAGGGCAACCTGCGGCTCCTCGCGGGCAGCGACCTGCTCTTCGAGCCGTCGGTTCAGCGTCTCAAGGACCTGATCGAGCTCGGGCGTCTGGGCGACGTGAACTACCTGTACGCAGGCCGCCACCGGAACCTGTACGAGAGCATCGACGCGCTCTGGGCCGTCGCCGCGCTCGACGTCCCTGTCGTCCAGCACCTGCTCGGCGACGAGCCGATCGAGGTCTGGGCGCGGGGCGAGTCGTACGTCGGCGACGGGCCGGTCGACGTCGTCTTCTGCCACCTGCGCTTCGCGTCTGGCATCTGCGCCCACCTCCATGCTTCGTCGCTCGAGCCCCGCAGCGTGGGGCGCCTCACGGTCGTGGGCTCTGAGCGGCTGGCGGTGCTCGACGAGACCGACCTCGAGCACCGCCTGCTCGTTCACGAGCGTGCCCGGAGGAGCAACGGCCCTGCGGTCGTCCAGACGCAGATCTACGACGACAGCGTCCTCGGCGGCTGGAACGACCCGCTCCACCGTGAGTGCGAGTACTTCCTCACGGCGGTGCGGACAACGGTCGAGCACAGCTTAGGGCGCCAGGGCGCCTCGGTCGTGAACGTGCTCGAGGCGCTCGCCCGCTCGCTGGAGAGCGGCGGCACCGAGTGCGTCCGTCAGGGGACAGCGATCGCGCAGGTGGCGGAGCTCTCCGAACGGCGAGTTCGGGACTGAACGAAAGGTGGCGGCGACGCGCTGCCACTGCGCGCGGGGTGGGAGCGGTCTCGAAATACGATCGCCGGGTGCAGCGGCGTCCAGACCGGCTCGAGCGGCTTCCGCAGCAGTACTTCATGGCGCTCCTCGGCCGCGTCGCCGCGGCCGCGGCGCTGGAAGGCGAGCCGCTCGTCGACCTCGGACGCGGGAATCCCGAGGTCGGACCGCCGGAGCACGTGATCGAGGCGGCGCAGCGCGCCGCCGCAGACCCGCGCGCGCACGGTTACCCGCCGTTCCGCGGGCTGCCCGAGCTTCGCGCGGCGATCGCACAGCGCTACCGTGACGTCTACGCGGTCGAGCTCGACCCGGAGGCGGAAGTCGCCGTCGTCCCGGGCACGAAGACCGCGCTCGTCGAGCTCGCGCTCGTCACCGCCGAGCGCGGCGAGACGATCGTGCTCCCGGACCCCGGCTATCCCGACTACCCATCCGGGGTCGCGCTCGCCGGCGCGCGGCTCGAGACGATCGCGCTCGACCCCGCGGCCGGCTGGAGGCCCGACTTCGCGACGGCTGCGCGCAAAGACGTCGCGGCGCTCTTCGTCAACTTTCCGTCGAACCCGGTATCCGTCTGCGTCCCCGCCGGGACGTTCGACGAGGCGATCCGGTACGCCGGCGAGACCGGCGCCGTGATCGTCCACGACTTCGCCTACGGCGACCTCGTCTTCGACGACTTCCGCCCGGCGAGCTTTCTCGCGCACGAGGGCGCGAAGGAGGTCGGCGTCGAGATGTTCTCGATGTCGAAGTCGTACGGGATGGCCGGCTGGCGGCTCGGGTTCGTCGTCGGCAACGCCGAGCTCGTCGAGCGGATCAACCTGCTCCAGGACCATTCGCGCGCAGGAGTCTTCCGTGCGGTGCAGGAAGCCGGAATCGCGGCGCTGACCGGTTCGCAGGAGTCCGTCGAGGAACGCCGCCTGCGCTATCAGTCGCGGCGTGACCGCGTGCTCGAGGCGCTGCCCGTCCGCGCGGTCAGCGAGGGCACGTTCTACGTCTGGATCGAGCTCCCGGAGGGAACGACGCCTGACGTGCTGTTGATCGAGCACCGCGTCGCGGTCGCCCCGGGCGAGGGCTTCGGCACGCGCGGAGCCGGCTGGGCGCGGCTCTCGCTCGCGATCACGGACGAGACGCTCGAGCTCGGGCTCGAGCGGCTGCAGGAGGCGTTCGCGTGAGCGTCCTCAACGCAGGAGGGCGGTTGTGAGCATTCGCGCGCTCTGGCAGGAGCGCTTCGGAATCGATGCGCCGGGCAAGATCATCTGCGTCGGTCTCAACTACCGCGACCACGCCGAGGAGCAGGGAACGCCGGCGCCCGCGGAGCCCTTGCTGTTCGCGAAGTTCGCGAGCGCGCTGCTCGACCCGGGCGAGCCGATCGTGCTCCCGCGCGAGTCGACGCACACAGACTCCGAGGCCGAGCTCGCGGTCGTGATCGGCCGCTCCGGCCGTCGCGTCGCACCGGACGATGCACTCGGGCTCGTGGCCGGCTACACGGCGGCGAACGACGTCAGCGCGCGGAACCTCCAGCGCGCCGACGGCCAGTGGCTGCGCGCGAAAAGCTTCGACACGTTCTGCCCGCTCCTGCCTACGCTCGTGCCCGTCGCCCAGCTCGGCGACGCGTCGGGGCTGCGGATCGTACAGCGCCTGAACGGCGAGACGCTCCAGGACTCGAACACGACACAGCTGATCCACGACGTGCCGCACGTCGTCGCGCACGCGTCCTCGGTCTTCACGCTCGAGCCGGGCGACCTGATCCTCACGGGCACCCCGGCAGGTGTCGGCGTCTTCCGCGAGCCGCAGATCTCGATGCAGCCCGGCGACACGGTCGAGATCGAGATCGAGCGCATCGGGCTGCTCTCGAACCCCGTGGCCTCGGAGAGCTGAATCGGACCAAAAAAATTCGCCGAGCCGGTTGCGCTTTCGTCCACTGATCCGGCTGACTTTCCGCTTGCGCGTACGGTCTTCCGGATCGGCTTCGTCCTAGTCGCGCTCCGTGCTCGGCGCAAGCGGCAACCTATGGGATCGCGCACCATCGTTTCAAGACCCCGCTCCGACGAAATCGTGCGCACTTTGCGGGTTTAGCGCGAGCGGATGTACTGGCCGTTCGGGTCGAGCTCGACGAAGTGGTGCGCGTCGCCGTTCCTGTACGCCTCGCACTGGTTGGCAGGATCGTCGTCGGCGTCCTGGCGCGGATCGTGGGCGACGTCCGCGACCCAGTCGTCCTTGATCACGCCCAGGCAAGGCCCGCGCGACATGTCGACGCCGGCCGCCTTCGCCTGTTCGTACGCCCGCTTGGCGAGGCCGATCGTGTCCGCGTCTGCCTCCTTCCCCCCGCAGCCGGCGACGACGACAAACGCGAGCACGAGCGCAGTGCGCAGGCTACGCAGGCGGCCGGCGGAGACCGAACGCGACGCCCTGGTCGTCGCGGCAGCTCGTGTACCAGCCGGATACATCGGGCTCCTCGAGATCGTCCGCCTCGCCGCCGAGCTCGCGCACGCGCTGCACGGCGGCCTGGATGTCCGACACTGTGAAGTAGAGCACGATGCCGGTCTCGGGGTCGTCGCCGTGCAGTCCGCCGCGTACGCCGCCGGTGTCGATCCAGCCGCGCTCGTCGATCTTCCAGCCGAAGAGCGCGCCGTAGAACGCGCGTGCGCGGTCGGTGTCGGGAACGCCGAGCTCGAAGTGCGACGGTTCGCCGCTCACGACGCGGTCATGAACATCCACCTGTGGCCCTCGACGTCTTCGGCGGAGTAGAGGCGCCCGAACGGCTGATCCTCCGGCTCGCGCAGAATTCCCGCGCCGGCCTCACGCGCCCGCGCGTAGTGCGCGTCGACGTCGTCGACGTAGACGAGCACCCCGTCGACGATCCACGGCACCTGCAGCCACTCGCGGGCCGCGTCGCACGTCTCCGCGTGGTGCTTCGGGTTCTGGTACGCAGGCCCCGGCCAGCCGATCTCGAAGCGCGTCCCGGCATGCGACAGACCCGCGTGCGTCACGCGGCCGTCGTCCTCGAAGCGCTCGACTTCCTGAAAGCCGAATGCGTTCGTGAGCCATTCGGACGCTTTCCCGACATCCTCGTAGGAGAGCATCGGCACGACGCTGGTCATCGTCCTCCTCTTTCGTTATCGTTAACGAGAACGTTAATCGTTTTCCAAACGTGAAGCAACTCGATTCGACCCTCGCCGCCCTCGCCGACCCCACGCGCCGCCGGGTCGTCGACCTGCTGCGCGAGCGGCCGCGACGGGCGGGAGAGCTCGCCGCCGCGGTGCGGACGAGCGCCCCAGCGATGAGCCGCCACCTGCGCGTGCTGCGCACGAGCGGGCTCGTCGAGGCCGAGCTCCTTGACGAGGACGCGCGCGCTCGCGTCTACCGGCTGCGGCCCGAGCGCCTTCGCACCCTGCAGACGTGGCTCGACACGTTCTGGGGCGGCCAGCTCGACTCGTTCCGGCGCCACGTCGAGCGGCGCCGGTGAGCATCGTCCGCAGCGTCGAGGTCCCCGTGGCGCCGGACGAGGCGTTCCGCGCCTTCACCGACGAGATCGACGACTGGTACGAGCGCGGGCCGTACAGCTGGAACGACCCCGAGCGCGCCGTTGCCATCCGCTTCGCCGACGGCCGGCTGCTCGAGGTGTACGAGGAGGGAGAGCCGTACGAGATGGGCCGGGTCACGGTTTGGGAACCCGGCCGGCGGCTCGCCTTCGCCTATCGCAACGTGCAGCTGCCGCCGGACCTGGAAACGGAGGTCGAGGTGCGCTTCGAACCCGTCGCCGGCGGGACTCGCGTGACGCTCGAGCACCGCGGACTCGAACAGCTTCCGCCCGACGAGTTCGCGCTCTGGCAGCAGCGGGCGTGGATCCGCTTCATGCAGGTCTTCGCCGACTACTTGACCTCGTAGGCCATCAGGATCGCGTCGACGAAGCCGTTCGGACGGCGGTAGTGACGCTTGCGATAGCCCTCGCGCTCGAAGCCGAAGCGCTCGTAGAGCCGGATCGCTCCCTTGTTGTGCGGGAAGACGTGCAGCTCGAGCTTGTCGACCCCGCTCACGCGCGCCCAGTCGACCGCGGCGTCCAGGAGCGCCCAGCCGATCCCGCGGCGGCGATGGCTCTCCGCCACCATCAGGCCGAGGTCGGCGACGTGATGGCTCGCAGGATGCGGATCGCGCCCCACGGAGAGGCGCCCGACGACCCCCTCGGGCACCTCGGCGACGAAGACGGCCGCGTGCGGATAGCGGCGGACCGAACGGAGGTAGCGGCGCTCTTCACCCACGCTGCGCCAGTTGTTCGTCGTGATCAGCCAGCCGCCGGACTCCGAGCCGACCGCGGTCGCCAGGTCGACGAGCGCTGCGGCATCGCCTGGCTCGGCACGTCTGATCAGGAAGTCGCCCCGCACGGCCGCAACGATACGTTCGCTTCGTAGCGGTTGGACTGAGCTCGATCGTGTCGACCGGTCAACGCAGACGGGCGCAGAAGCAAAGCTCCTCCGCCCTGACGGCGGCACCGCAAGCGGTGCCTTAGAGGGAGTCTGCGAAGCGGGCGAGCTGCTCGAACTGCGCGGGCTCGTTGCGCTGCTCGCCGAGCCACGACACGAGCGCGTGGGGACTCATCACCCAGACGCCGTCGTGACGAAAGGGCTCCTCGTCCCGGCGCGCGAGACAAACCACAGGGGTCACCCAGACGGCGAGCTGGCGGCCGAGCGTCGCTGCTTGCCGCTTCGCCTTCCTGAGGTGCTGCGGTGTGTATACGCGTGACTTCGTCTCGATCAGGTAGACGCCGTTTGGTCCGCTGACGAGGTGGTCGATGTTTCCCTCGCGCTCCTGCGGAACGTCGTGGATGACGATGTACGGATCGCGAAGCGTGTCCAGCACTTGGCTGACCGTCTCTTCTGACGCGTTGCCGAGCACCCAGCGCCCCATCAGGTCGAGCTCGGATTCGGCGGCGCGATAGAGGACCGTCGCGAGTCCGAGGATGAGGACGATCGCGACGAGCGGGACCTCCACCCGCTGCGAGAGCACGAACGGGATGGACGCGGCGACCATGAACGCCCCGATGAACATGAGCGAGCGGCGCGAGTGCCGGCGGGCACGCACGCTTGTGTACGTCGCCGGCCGCTGGTCGACGTTGAAGGCCACGAGGACTGGATCGACGCGGAGCGGCCGTCGCTCGACCGCGCGAACGGGGGATTACTCGACGACCAGGCCGACGCCGCCCCGGCGCGGATCTCCGGCCGCGGCCAGGCTGCCGTCCGGAAGGGTCTCCACGGCGGCGGCGCCGCCGAAATAGAGGTTCTTGTCCCGCCAGCGGACGATGGTGTACGGGACCCGGCCCGCGTCGAGCGGCGGTTCCAGGTGGAGAACGTCCTCCTCGAGATGGACCCGCGGCGCGGCAATGCCATTCGCGACGTCCATCGCGTGGCCGAGCACGTTGACGACGATCTGCATGATCGCGCCGCGCAGCCGGTTCGAGCCGGCGCTGCCGACGACGAGCCGCGGGTTCGCCCCGTCGAGGACGAGCGAGGGCGCCATCATGCTCGTCAGTCGCTCTCCGGGCCGTGGAGTCCCAACCATCAGGTCGTACTCGCCGAGCATGTTGTTCAGGTGGATACCCGTTCCGGGGACGACGACCCCGGAGCCGCCACCGCCTGTCGACGCCGACAGCGACGCAGCGTTTCCGGCCGCGTCGGCGACCGAGATGTGCGTCGTCCCGCCGACTTCCGCGAGTCGCCGCGTCAGGCGGCGTTCACGCGCGCGGGCCTGGGCCTCCATCGTCTCGGCCAGACGACGAACGGCTGCGGCGCTGCCGTAGCGTCCCGGCTGCTCGAGCCGGCGTAGACCCAAGGCGATCAGGACGCCGCCCGAGGACGGCGGCGGGTTCGAGAGGAACTCGTGGCCGCGGTACGGGGCACGCACCGGCCGGCGGCGGATCACGCGGTAGTGCTCGAGATCGGCGCGGCGGATTGCCGGGACGGTTGCGGCAATCCGTCGCGCGATCTCGCCGCGGTAGATCGCCGCGGCGCCGCGGCGCGCGATCTTCTCGAGCATGTCGGCGAGGTCGCTCCACTCGAGCCGCTTGCCGGCGACGAGTCCGCCGGCCGGGGTGTTCGCCAGCACGGGCGCCAGGATCACGTGCAGGAACGCCTGCGCCTCGGTGACGTCGAGACCGGCGCGCGCGAGCTCGATCGCCGGCTCGACGAGCCTGCGCCAAGGCAGCGAACCGTACGAGTGGTGTGCGGCCTCGAGGCCGGCGGCCATGCCGGGGACGGCACAGGTCTCAGGCCCGACGCGAAAGAACTGCGTCGTCGACTCGTCGAACGCAATCGAGACCTCCTCGGGCTCGCCGCGCGGTCCACTCGGCACCGAGACGAAGAAGTCGAGCACCCGCGTCCTGTCGTCCCGCCCAGTGTGGACGAGCATGAAGCCTCCCCCGCCTGGGCCCGTCAGCGGGCTCTCGGCGACCCACGATGCGAAGCCGGCGGCGACGCACGCGTCCACCGCGTTTCCCCCGTCCTCCAGGGTGCGCGCGCCGACCTCCGCCGTCAGCGGATGCCCCGCGGCGATCGCACCCCTCATCCCGCGGAGCCTACGTGCCGATACGAGGGGTCGTGGGGGTCTCCTTCGAACAAGCTCGCGACAACACATGGCTTCCGGGCGCCGCGGCGGCGCGCGCGTGACGGGGCGGCGACTGCACGCCGAACCCGCGTCGACGGAGAGAACGTTCTCCCGGGGAATGCTGCGGGACGCATTGGACCGGCGGGCTGTGGCGCTCGCCTGCGGCGGGCTGGTCGCACTGCTGGTCGTCGCACTCTCGCCCGGGTTGCTCAGGAACGAGGTCGAGCATGCGCTCGCGGGCCTGAGTGACGCGAGACCGGCGTGGCTGTGGCTCGCCGCCGCCGGCTTCCTCGCTGCGCTTCTCTGCTCGGCTTGCGCCTGGCGCGCAGCACTCGGCAGCGTCGATCGCGCCGAGGCGGCAGCACGCTACGCCGTCGGCTCGCTCGTCAACTCGGTGGCGCCGGCGCATGCGGGCGACGCCGTCCGGCTGGCGCTGTTCGCGCGGATTCTGCCCGACCACAAGGTGCGCACCGCCGGCAAGGCGCTCGTTGGCGTCGGGATCGCCCGACTCGCCTTCGGCGGTCTCCTCCTGCTGGCCACGGTCTGGCCGTATGCGCTCGCCGCCTTCTTGCTCGTTCCACTCTTCGGCCGCGTGGCGACCTGGGTCGGCGGCGCGACCATTGCCCGCCTGCTCGCCGCCACCGCGGTTGCCGCAGCGCTCGGCGTCCACTCGCCGCTGCTCGCGGCGATGCTCGTGCTCCCGGCCATCGACGCGGCCGGGCTGATCCCGATCACACCCGGGAACATCGGCCTGAAGAGCGGCGCGATCGCGCTCGCGCTCCAGAGCCAGGGCGTCGATGTCACCACCGCCCTCTCAAGCGGGATCGCGTTCCACGCCGTCGAGACCGTAGTCGGGCTGGCGTTCGGGGCCTCGGGCGCGATCTACCTCACGCGCCTCCCGGTCCCACGCTGGGCGCTCGCCGGAGCCACGGCGGTCCTCGCGGCACTCTTCGGCGCCTCCGTCCTCATCTAGTCACACACGCGCGCATGTGCGTGCGCGCAGCCCCCTTGGGGGGCGCAACGAGCGCCCCAACACGAACGCTAACGGCGTTCGCGTGACGCATGTGTGACGCCTTTGCGACGAGTGTGCGCCGATCGATCTACAGGTCCTGCAGGAAGCTCGGCGGCTCGAGCTCGTCCGCCTCGCGCGGCTCGGAGCCGCGGCCGAAGAGCGGGCGCTCACGGCGGGCAGCGGTCTTCCCGCGCAGCCCCGTGGCGATCACGGTCACCCACATCTGCCCGGCGAGGCGCTCGTCGATCGTCGCGCCGAAGATGATGTTGGTGTCGTCGGTCGACCCGCGGCGGATCACCTCTGCCGCCTCGTTCACCTCGAGCAGCGAGAGATCGTTGCCGCCGGCGATGGAAAGCAGGATCCCGGTCGCCCCGATCAGCTCTTCGTCGATCAACGGCGAGCGGAGCGCGCGCTCCGCGGCCTCGCGTGCTCGGTTGTCTCCGGTCGCGAAGCCGATGCCCATCAACGCCGTCCCGGCGTCCTTCATGATCGTGCGCACGTCTGCGAAGTCGAGGTTGATCAGGCCGGGGAGCGTGATCAGGTCGCAGATTCCCTGCACGCCCTGCCGGAGCACGTCGTCCGCGATCTTGAACGCGTCGAGCATCGAGGTGGACTTGTCGAGCACCTCGAGCAGTCGCGCGTTGGGGATCACGATCACCGTGTCGCAGCTGTTGCGCAGCTCGTCGACTCCCGCCTCGGCCTGGGCGCGCCGCTTCGTCCCCTCGAAGGGGAACGGCGTCGTCACGATGCCGACGGTGAGCGCGCCGAGCTCGCGCGCGATGCGCGCGACGATGGGCGCGGCTCCGGACCCGGTCCCGCCGCCCTCGCCTGCGGTGACGAACACCATGTCCGACCCGCGTAGCGCGTGCTTGATCTGGTCGTACGCCTCCTCGCCCGCTCGGCGGCCGACTTCGGGATCGGCGCCCGACCCGAGCCCCTTCGTCAGCTCGCGCCCAATGTGGATCTTCACCTCGGCGTCCGACATCTGGAGCTGCTGGAGGTCGGTGTTGACCGCGACGAACTCCACCTGGCTGATGCCGGCATCGATCATCCGGTGGATCGCATTCAGACCCGCACCGCCGACGCCGACGACGCGGATCACAGCGAGGTACGCGCCGGCGTCCGCGCGTGGCACGCGGTGTAGCAGGGGGGCGGGCTCGGGGAACGGCTCGAGCCGCGTGATCGGCGGCTCGTAGCGCGGCTCGGGCGCCGCGTGCGGGACCGCTTCGAGATGCGGCCGCTCGGGCTCCGGACTCGTCGGCGGCCCCGCGCTGACCGGCGGGGGCGTGGAGACAGGCGGCGGCCCCGGGACCGGCGGCGGCGCGACGGGCGGAGGCTGTGGCCGCTCGAACGTCGGCACGTGCTCGACCGTCTCCTCGTGCGGCGCGACCGGCTCCTCCGCCGGCGGCGGCTGCTGCTGCTCCTGCGAGGGATGCTCCTCGCCCGCGCCTTCGCGCGCCGCCTGGCGCTGCGCTGCCTCGGTCGCGCGGAAAAGCTCCGCGAGCGGGCCCTCACGCATGCTCGCGCGCCTTCGCGCCATTGAGCACCTCCTTCGCCAGGTCGCGATAGAGCGTCGCGGCCTCTCCGTGGGGATCGTACGCGAGAACGGACTGTCCCTTCACAGGCGCTTCCGCGTAGCGAATCGTCTTGCGAATCCGCGTCTTGTAGACGAGGTCGCCGAAGTTCTCGGTCAGGATCTCGATGGCCTCTTTCGAGTGCAGCAGGCGCCTGTCGTACATCGTCGGGAGAATCCCAACGATCTCGACCTTCGGGTTCAGGTTGTCGCGCACCATCGAGAGCGTGTTCTCGAGCTGCACGAGCCCGCGCAGCGAGAGGTACTCGGTCTGGACGGGCACGATCACGCCGTCCGCCGCGACGAACGCGTTGATCGTCAGCAGCCCGAGCGAGGGCGGCGTGTCGATCAGGATGAAGTCGTACTGTCCGCGGATCGGCTCGAGCGCCTTCTCGAGCGTACGCTCACGGCCGATCATCGCGGCGAGCGCGAGCTCGGCGCCGGCGAGATCGATCGACGCGACGGCGATTTCGACCTCCGCCGACCGGATCACCTGCTCGATCGGCAGCTTGTGCACGAGCACGTCGAACATCGAGCGGTCGATCTCGTCCGGGTTGAAGCCCTGGCTCATGGTCAGGTTGCCCTGCGGGTCGAGGTCGACGATCAGGACGTTCAGCTCCCGCTCCTTGAACGCAACGGCGAGGTTGAGCGTCGACGTGGTCTTCGCGACGCCGCCCTTCTGGTTCGCGAAGGCGATCACGTTGGGCATGCGTGGTTCCTTCGCGTTCTTTGGGCGTGTGTTGGGACGTGGAAGCAGCCTGGCGAGGGCCATGACCCCGCGTGATTCGAGTCTACCGAGGCTTCTCCTCTACTCCGTCAGGGCTCCAAGAAGCCGACGTGCTCTACCGGAACCATCATCCCGACTCCTTTGAAGAAGAACGCGCTCCGTCGCGGGTAGTAGATGACATCCGTCGGCTGCCGCGTCCCGTAGGCGAGATACACCAGACCCTCGTCTCCCGCCGTGAAGGAGTGGCAGAGGCTCGAACCGGCGGGAAACGAGACCGCATGCCCGCGACGGACCACATGCTGCTCGGGCTGAACGCCGAACTCGCGCTTCGTCGGGGTCGGCTCGACGTGCAGCGTCCCCTCGCCTTCGAGGACGACGAAGAACTCGTCTTCCGCCGAGTGACAGTGCGGCGGTGCGCCCTCGCCGCCCGGCGGGAGCTTCGTCAGGTTGAGGCCGGACTGCTCCGAGCCAGCCGCGTGCCCGAGCGTGAAGACCTGACCACCCCACACCGGCTCGACGTCGTCTTCGCGCTTGATGTTCGCAGGGCGTTCGCTCGTCTCGACCTCGGCGGGCGGGCCCGCGTCGGCTTCGCGCTGCCACGGTCGGTCTCCGCCGCCCGCATCGACCCACGCGCGCCCGAGCCAGCCTACGTTCCCGCGCGGCAGGTACCCGAACTCCGTCGGGACGCGGTTCCCGAACGCGACGACGTCGAGACCCTCGGGACCGGCCTTCAGCGTGTGCCGCTCGCGGCCGGCGAGGTGGACGATGCAATCGCCCTCGCGGACTTCGTACGCCCGCACGTCGCCCTCGGTTCCGACCTGTTGCCACGACAATCCGGTACCTCCGAGCACGAAGAAGATCTCCTCCTCGGCCTGGTGCACGTGCGCCGGGGTCGACCACATGCCCGGATCCACCTCGATTCGGTTGACGCCGAGTCTGCGGGCGCCGGCTGCCCGGGCCAGAGAGGTCCAGCGTCCGGCGAGGTGGCCGAGCTCGGCCCGCCTGTTTTCGGCTTGGTCCCAATGGGAAATCACCTCGAGAATCCTGTCATCGCGGTTCTCCGTTGTACCTCTGAACCGCTCAAAAACGACAGCGAAGGGGGATTTTGTGTCTCTCCTCTGGATCATCCTGATCGTCATCCTGGTTCTCGCGCTGCTTGGCTTCTTCACGCGCGGTCGCTGGTAAGCCGCCGGCACTAGGACCAGGTCACCGCTGGAATAGGCCGCCCGGCCCGTTGCCGGGCGGCTCTCTTTTGTCGAGAATTGGAGGGTGGAGCCCACGCTGGACACCCTTGCCCGGGCGGACGGGCAGGCCAAGCTGCCCCGCCTCGGCGGGATGGCACGGCCGAACGGCATCGTGATCGTGAGCGAGCGCTTCTGGGCGTTTGCAGGCGTCGACGGCTCGCTCCGCGAGGGCGAGATGACTCCGACTCCGCGCCTGCTCCGCCAGGTGCCGCTCGTCCGCGGGCTCCTTCGACTCGGCGCGACCCTCTCACCGCTGATGCGGCGCGACGGCGTTGTCCGCCGACGCGAGCGCGTGTTTCTCGGCGCGGTGATTCTCGGCTCGTTTGGGTTCTTCGCGCTCCCGGACCGCCTCGACCTCCCGGCCGGGCTTTTGCTCACCGTCTTCATGCTCGCGTGGATCATGCGCGGGCGCACGCTCCATCTGCACGGGGCAGAGCACCGCGCCATCCGCGCGGCCGAAGACCGCCGCCTGGCCGAGACGTGGTCGGGCTCGGACCGCCCGTCGCGGTTCGCCGCGCGCTGCGGAACGAACTTCGCCGCACTCGTGCTCCCGGTGGCTGCGCTCGGCGAACGCATCTGGCCGCTTCCGGCCGCGGCCGTCGCGATCCTGTCGCTCGCGGTGACGATGGAGCTCTGGGTTGCGATCGAGGGCTCGACGCGCCGCGTCGCGCGCGTCTTCCTCCTCCCCGGGCTCGCCCTGCAGCGCTTGACGACGCGGGAACCGCGTCTCGACGAGACGCAGGTCGCTCTTCGTGCCAGCGCGTCAGTTCTGCGGCGCGAGCTCGAGCTCTAGCTCGGTCTCCTTCGTACGCATCACCTCCTCCGCGGCCGCGACGAGCTCGCGCACCTCGGCGAGGATGAGCGCCGGGTTCGCGTCCTCGCGTTGAAGCGCGTCGATCCGCCGTAACCGCCACACAATTCGGTCTTCCACCACGGATCGACGGTAGCGGCAGCAGTGTCACAGGTGTGAAACGGGGATGTGCCGACTTCGCAACAACTGCACCGCCGCGGCACTCCGCGATCGCGTGGCTCAGACGGCGACGGTCGCGCCAGCCGGGCCTGAGGCAGCGCGCCGCGCGAAGTAGCCGGTCGGCGGGTCGCGCCGGCCCAGCATCGCATCGTCGAGCGCGTCGATCAGCCGCTCCCTGTCGCCGTGCATCAGGACCTCGACGAGCGCGCGGCGAACGTGGTCCGCGCGCGGCTCCTCGATGCGCTCGCCGAGCAACACCGACGCGCGCATCGTCGCGGCCCACACGCCGTCCGCGCCGCCGAGCAGCGCGGTCAGCGATTCGCGCAGCTGCTCCTCACGCGACGCGTCCGCCTGGAAGAGCGCGAGTTCCCAGCGGTCGAGCGCTTCGCCGAGTTCAGGGTCCTCGTCGGCCAGCGCGAGGCGCGAGCACAGGTCGGCCGCGAGGCGTCCGCGGAAGACGTCGAGCCGCGTCGGCTCACCGTCGGGGAGCGTTGCCGCGATCGGCAGCACCGGCTTGATTCCGAAGGGACGCCAGTCGAGCCGCTCGAACAGCACCGGCCCGGCCGCCACCGGGCCGCAGGTCGCGAGGCGGATCGCGGTGACCGCATCGCCGATCTCTCCCGGCGCGTCCGGCGCGTCCTCTCCAGGCTCGAGCTCGCGCTCCAGCTCGAGCACGCAGAGCCGGTCGGGCTCGCGTCCGAAGTCCGCCGGTAGCAGACCCTGCGCCTCCGGCCAGTGGCGCGCTAGCTCACCGGTGGCGGCCCGCCGCACGCGCAAGCCGTCGTCGAGCGGGATCTCCGAGCCGGCCGAGAGTCCGACGAGGGGCGCCACCGCGCCGTAGGCGCGCTTCCCGCTGAAGAGCGTTGCCTCCAGCTCCGCGTACGCGCGATCGAACGCCGTGTCGTCCCAGTCGAACCCGCCGCACGTCTCCGCGACACGCAGCAGCAGCGGGAGCAGCACGCTCTTGAACGGGTCCTCGCCGAAGATTCCGGCCGCCGGCTCCGCGCGCACGTCCTCGATCGCGACCTGGGCATCGGCGTGGCGCGCCAGGCGCGACGCTCTCGCCTCGACGAAGTCGCGGACGAGCGGCCGGTACTCGTACAGGGTCGGCCGGCCGCGCGCTGCGTGCTGCTCGAACGCGAACGGCAGTTCGCCGTCTTCCGCACCGAGTGCGCGGAACGCGCCGAGGCAGAAATTGCGGAGCGAGACGTAGAGATGCGCGGCGTGAACGGCCATCGACCTTCCGCCTACGCGCCCGGCCGCTCCTTTCCTCCCTGGCACGCCGGGCACCAGTAGGCCGTGCGGTTGTCGTCGCCCTGTCCGCGCGCCGAGATCCGTCCGCCGCAGCGCGGGCAGACGTGCCGGCGATACACGCGTCGCCCGGAGCGCACGCCGTCGACCGACGCCTGCATCAGTCGGGCCGCGGAGTCCAGCGCCGCGCGCAGCTCGTCATCGGAGATCTCCCCAAGCCGCGACCACGGCGAGAGGCGTGCTTCCCAGAGCGCCTCCGCTTTCCAGAGGTTGCCGATGCCGGAAACGAGCCGCTGGTCGAGCAGCGCGTCGCCGAGCGCTCGCCGCTGGTCGGTCCGCCTCAGGTTCGCGACCATCGCGTCGAGGTCGGGAGGGACCGCGAGGATGTCCGGTCCGAGCCGGCGGACGACGTCGCCCGAGAGCTCGAGCACGGGCCCGTTCCAGAGCACGCCCTCGTGCCGGTTGCCGCGCAGGACGAGCCAGGGCTGCCCGATGCGCTTCGCCCCCCGCCGCTCGAGCCGCCAGCGGCCGGTCAGACGAAGATGGCTGCGCAGCACGAGCCCGCCCTCGAACCGGAGGAGCAGGTTCTTGCCGACCGCCTCGACTGCTTCGAGCCTGCGCCCATCGAGGCGCTCCGCGAGGTGCTTCGCCGCCGCGCGCGGGTGCGGTGTCTCGACCTCGACGCGCTCGCCGACGAGCGGTTGCAGCTGAGCCGCGGCGCGGCGCAGCGAATCACCTTCGGGCATCGCGAGGCCCAGGGTAGCCTCGCGTGATGAGCCGCAAACGTTCCGCCCTTGCCGGTGCAGCGGCAGCGACTGCGTGGGCCTTGCTCGAGCCGCTCGACCAGCGAGCGTTCCGGTACGGGTACTCCGACGTCGCCGTGCTCGGCAAGCTCGTCACGCGCGGATCTGCGTGGCGTCCCGTCGGCCTCGCGATACACGCGGCCAACGGCGCGCTGTTCGGGATCGCATACGACGAGTTGAAGCGCAGACGCGGCTGGTCGGCCCTGCAGCTCGCGCTCCTCGAGCACGTCGGGCTCTACCCGCTCTCCGCACTCGCCGACCGCTACCACCCGGCGCGCGGCACCGAGGGCGTCCCGACTCTGGTGGGCTTGCGGCCCTTCACCCAGGCCACCGTCCGGCACGCGGTGTTCGGCGTGCTCCTGGGAAGGTTGGCCTAGTTCGGGAGCGCTGCGAAGGCGCCGGTCTGCGTCATCAGCTGCGCTGCGAAGAGCAGGCTGACGAGCGTCATCATCAGGAACATCTTTGTCTGCGCCGGGTCCATGGCCTCTCCGAAACGGGGTTGGGGCGTGGCCGCAACGCCTTGCACACGCAGGATCGGCCTGCCGGTCCGGCCTGTCGATCCCCCGAAAGTGTTACCCGGCCGGAAGGGCGCACTCGGCCCGCTCGAGCTCGAGCCGCGCGACGTAGCGATTCCCGTCCCGGTTCACCCGCCAGCGCTCGCAGACCCCGTGTTCCCGGCGGACGAGGCAGAGGAAGACCTTCACCCGCTGCTCCTTGAACCAGAGCCGGGCGTTCGACGTGCACTGGACGCGATCGCTGCCGGAGGCCTCCACGACGGCGTCGACGGCGCGCTCGTGCTCGGGCGCCCCGATGCAGCCTGCCAGGACGAGCGCCGCGCCGAGCGGCGCCGCACGCCTCACGGTCGCAGGACGGCGCGCCGCGGCCCGGCGAGGAACCCGGCCTCGAGCAGGAGCGGCATGACAGCGCTCTCGCCCACCGGCTCGCCGTCGAAGCGCTCCACCGCGAGGCGCTTCGTGCGGCCGCGCTTCACGTGCTCGACCAGCGCCGCGAGCGCGACGCGCAGCCAGTCGTCCTCGGGATCGCGCAGCGGGACGAGCGAGCGGCCTCCCCGCTCGACGTAGAGCACCGCCTCACCGCCGAGCAGGACGACGTGGGCGCCGGCGACGCGGGCCGCGCGCGCGCCCGAGCGCTTCGGCCATGGCAACGAGGCGCCGTACGGCTGCGCCGGGTCGGCGGCGGCGAGGACGAGCACCTCGGGCTCGCCCCCCTCCTTCGGACGGAGCTCGCGCAGACGCTCGACGGCGCCGGGGAGCGCGAACTGCGCGCCGCCGAGCCCCTCGACGAAGTAGCCGCGGCGGCAGACGCCGAGCGTCTCCAGCGCCCGCAAGTCGCCGTAGACGGCGCCGTAGCCGCCCTGGATCCCCTCCGCCCGAACGCCGTCGCGCGTGACGATCCCCTGGCGCTCGAGCAGAAGCTCCGCGAGCGCGCGCGGGTCGGGCTGCGCTGAGAACAGGTTGTGGGTCAGCGACCAGCGTCCCTGAGTCGCGGTCACTCCGGTCGCGCGCTGCCGGCTGAAGCGCCGCGCGCGCGTCCGTGCAGGTCTGGGCGCCTGGTAGCGCTTGCCGGCGCGGAGCGGCGTCCACGCATCGTTGCGGACCTCGCCCGCCCAGACGAGATCCCAGAGCGCAGGCAGCGCCTCGGCCGGCTCGAGCCCGGCTGCGTCGACGAGGTCGTGCCAGAACATGGCGCCCCGACCGAGCGCCTCGCGGAGCTTCTGTGCAGCCTCGGAGTCAGGCGCCGTCGCCCCCGACGGCCGCCCAAGCACGGCCGCGTCCTCGCGGAAGTAGACGGCAACGCGATCGAGACCCGCGCCGACCCAGACGAGCTCGCCGGACGCGCAGAGCTGGTCGAGCTGCAGCGGCTGGTACCCCGGCACGCGGCGTGGCAGGAGCTCCGACTCCCAGAGCGCGACCGGCAGCGGGAGTCCTTGCAGCGGCACCAGCGCCTCGCGGAGCGTCGCCCGCCGGTCGATCCCGTGCCAGCTGGGCAGGAAGCGGCCGAGCGCGGCCGGCTCGGCGGGCTCGACCTCCTTACGGAGTGCGGCGAGCGATGCACGGCGCAGGCGGCGCAGCACCTCCGGGTCGCACCACTCGCGCTCGGTGCCCCCCGGGCGCAGCTCGCCGCGGATCAGCTTCTCCTCGCGCTCGAGCGCCCGCAGCTCGGGCTCGACGTTGCGGCCGAAACGCTCGTTCGCCTCGGCAGTGGTGAACGGGCCGCGCCCGCGCACGAAGCGTGCGACGAGCGAGAGCAACGGCTCCGGGACCGAACCAAGGAACGCCTCGGGGAGACCGCCGGGCGGCATCACGCCGAGCGCGTCGCGGTAGCGCCCCGCGTCCTCGGCGGCGACCAGCCGCTCCTCGCCCGCGAAGCGCGCGCGCAGCGCGCGCCGCTCGCGAATCAGCGTCTCTGCGAACCCCGCGTCGTACTCGCCTTCACGCAAGTCGCCGCGCAGCCGCAGCACGTCGTGCAGCTCGTCGGCGTTCCGGGGCTTCCCGCGCAACTGCGCTTCGACGTCCTCAAGCGCGCCGGGGTCGATCAGCTCGCGCAGCTCCTCCTGACCGAGCAGCTCCCGCAGCAGGTCGCGGTCGAGGGAGAGCGCCTGCGCACGACGCTCCGCCGGCGGCGTGTCGTCCTCGTACATGTACGTCGCGATGTAGTCGAAGAGGAGCGAGGACGAGAACGGCGACGCCGACTGCGACTCGACGTCGACGAGATCGAGCTCGCGCGTCTTCAACCCGCGCAGGATCGTCTTCAACGCGGGCAGGTCGAACACGTCCTGCAGACACTCGCGGTAGGTCTCGAGGATGACCGGGAACGAGCCGTACTTGCGCGCCACCTGGAGCAGCGACTGCGCTTTCAGGCGCTGCTGCCAGAGCGGAGTGCGCTCGCCCGGACGACGGCGAGGGATCAGGAGCGCGCGCGCCGCGTTCTCGCGGAAGCGGGCGCCGAAGAGCGCCGAGCCCGCGAGCTCGCCGACGACGAGCTCCTCGATCTCGTCCGGGTCGATCATCAGCTCCTCGGCGGACGGCGCGGCATCGGCGTCGGGAAGATGGAGCGCGATCCCGTCGTCCGACCAGATCGACTGCGCCTCGAGACCGAGCCGCTCGGACACGCGCGCGCCGAGCGCGAGCGCCCACGGCGCATGCACGCGGCCGCCGAACGGAGTCAGGATGCAGACGCGCCAGTCGCCGATCTCGTCGCGGAAGCGCTCGACGACGATCGTGCGATCGCTTGGGACGACACCTGTCGCCGCCGCCTGCTCGTTCAGGAACGTGAGCAGGTTGCGCGCGGCGCGGTCGTCGAGCGTGTGCTCGGTGCGCAGACGCTCGATCGCCCTCTCTTCGGGCAGCGCGACGAGCTCGCGTGAGACGCGCCCGATCGCGGCGCCCAGCTCGTACGGCCGCCCGATGCCCTCGCCCTTCCAGAACGGCACGGCACCGGGCACACCCGGCGCCGGCGAGACGAGCACGCGGTCGCGCGTGATCTCCTCGATCCGCCACGTCGAGGCGCCGAGCAGGAACGTCTGCCCCGCGCGCGCCTCGTAGACCATCTCCTCGTCGAGCTCGCCGACGCGCCCGGAGCCGTCGACGAGGAAGACGCCGAAGAGCCCGCGATCGGGGATCGTGCCGGCGTTCGTGACCGCGAGCTTGCGCGCACCGCCACGGCCGCGGATCACGCCGGCGGTGCGGTCCCAGACGATGCGCGGCCGCAGCTCCGCGAATTCGTCGGAGGGATAGCGCCCCGCAAGCATGTCGAGCACGTTCTCGAGCTGCGCACGCGAGAGGTCCGAGAACGGGTAAGCGCGGCGCACGAGGTCGTGGAGGTCGGAGACCGCGATCTCCTCGTCGGCGCAGATGGCGACGATCTGCTGTGCCAGCACGTCGAGCGGGTTGCGCGGGATCCTCGTCTCCTCGATCGCGCCGTCGAGCATTCGCCGCGCGACGACGGCGCACTCGAGCAGGTCGGCGCGGAACTTCGGGAAGATGCGCCCGCGCGAGACGGCGCCGAGCTCGTGGCCCGCGCGCCCCACGCGCTGCAAGCCGCGCGCGACCGACTTCGGCGACTCGACCTGGATGACGAGGTCGACCGCGCCCATGTCGATCCCGAGCTCCAGCGACGAGGTGGCGACGAGGCAGGGAATGCGCCCCGCCTTCAGGTCCTCCTCGACGAGCACGCGCTGCTCGCGCGCGAGCGAGCCGTGGTGCGCGCGCGCGATCTCCTTGAACGGCACGCCCTCGTCGTTGTCCTCGTTGGCGAGCTCGTTCAGACGCAGCGCGAGCCGCTCGGCGAGGCGGCGGTTGTTCACGAACAGGATCGTCGAGCGGTGCTGCTTGACGAGCTCGAGGATCGCGGGGTAGATCGAGGGCCAGATCGACTGCGTCCCGAGCTCCGTGCCGGCGTCCATCTCCTGTCCGTCCGCCGGAACGGGATAGGAGAGCTTGGCGTTAGAGGAGAGCTCGCGCATGTCCTCGAGCGGGATCACGACTTGCAGGTCGAGCTGCTTCGCGATGCCCGCGTCGACGAGCCTGATCGGCCGGTGGCCCGAGACGAACCTGCCGATCTCCTCGAGCGGACGTTGCGTTGCCGACAAGCCGATCCGCTGGAACGGCTCCCCGGTCAGCCGTTGCAGACGCTCGACCGAGACTGCGAGGTGCGCCCCGCGCTTCGTTCCTGCGACGGCGTGCACCTCGTCGAGGATCAAGGTCTCGACCCCGGTGAGGATCTCGCGCGCCTGCGAGGTCAGCATCAGGAAGAGCGACTCGGGCGTCGTGATCAGGATGTCCGGCGGATGCTTGAGCATCGCTGCGCGCTCCTTCTGCGACGTGTCGCCGGTGCGCACGCCGACCCGAAGATCGGACTGCAGCCCGGCAAGCGGGCCGCGGAGGTTGCGCTCGATGTCGTAGTTGAGCGCCTTCAGCGGAGAGACGTAGAGCAGGCGCACCCCCTCGCCCGGCTGCTGGGTGAGCCGGTCGATCCCGTAGAGAAACGCCGCCAGGGTCTTCCCCGACCCGGTCGGAGCCTGAATCAGGACGTGCTCGCCCGAGGCGATCGCCGGCCAGCCCAGCTCCTGAGCAGGCGTGGGCCCCCGGAACGCGTTCTCGAACCAGGCACGGGTTTTCGGGCTAAAAGGCGCGAGCGCGTCCACACGAACAAGTGTACGCTCCGCGCGTGCCTCGACGGTTCGACGTGCTGGTGGTCGGCGGAGGCACCGCAGGCTGCGTGCTCGCGTCGCGCCTGAGCGAGGATCCGGGCCGCGGTGTCGGCCTCGTCGAGGCGGGACCGGACTACGGGCCGTACACGGACGGCCGCTGGCCGGAGGATCTGCTCGACGCGCGCTGGCTCGCGCTCGAGTCGCACTGCTGGGAGACCGAGCACGAGGACCGCTCGCAGCTGCGGGCGCGCGTGATCGGCGGCTGCTCGGCGCACAACGCCTGCGTGATCCTGCGCGGCGCCGACGAGGATTACGACGAGTGGGGCGAGGGCTGGGACGCGGCGACGATGAGGCCCTACCTCGACCGTGCAGAAGAGGCGTTCGGGACGCGCACGCTGACGCTGGAGGAGCTGTCGCCCTGGCACCGCGCGTTCGTGGACGCGGCCGGCGACGCCGCGATCGTGCATGCGGTGAACGCCCGCGGCACCGTCCGCTGGAACGCGGCGTTCGCGTACCTCGACCCGGCCCGCGAGCGAGAGAACCTGACCATCGTCGCTGACACGATCGTCGACCGAGTGCTCTTCGAGGGCAATCGCGCCGTGGGCGTGACGACCACGCACGGGCCGCTCGCCGCAGACGTCGTCGTGCTGGCCGCGAGTGCTTACGGCTCGCCCGCGATCCTGCTCCGCAGCGGGCTCTCCGTCGGCGAAGGCCTGGTCGACCACGTCGGCGCCGGGATGGGCTGGGAGCCGACCGAGCAGCTGCGCGACGACGTCGCGCGGTTCGAGGCAGAGCAACCGATCGCCATGGCCCAGGTGACCGTGTGCGGACGCAACGACGCGTTCCTCTTTCCCGCCCTCGAGCCAGACTGCGAGATCAGCGCCGGAGCATTCGCGATGAAGCCGCGCTCGACGGGTGGAGTGCGCCTCACCTCGAGCGACCCGGCTGCGCCGCTCGAGATCGAGCACGGGTTCCTCGCCGACATCTCTGACCTGGCCTCGGTCGTCGGCGCGCTCGAGGAGCTTCGTGAGCTCGTGGCGCGCGAGCCGATCGCACGCTACGTCGCGCACGAGGTGCGTCCGGGCCTGGACGCCGATCTCGAGGACTACGTGCGCGAGACCGTGCGCGGCTTCTTCCACCCGGTCGCGACGTGCGCGATCGGCACCGTCGTCGACCGGGACGCGCGCGTGCTCGGTTATGACAACCTCTACGTCGCCGACGCGTCGGTCATGCCCACGATCCCGCGCGCGAACACGAACCTCTCGACTGCCGCAGTCGCCGAGCGCGTGGCCGACCTGCTGCGTGGCTAAGGCGTAGGGTTGCGCGGTGGTGATGGGAGCCAGCGCGGCCGTCGGCATTGGCGTGATGAGCGCGACGATGCTGCCTAGCGCCCTCCCGCTGCTGCGGCTCGACGCGGCGACCGCCGGTTCGCGTTCGCACACCGCGGCAGTCACCCTCGGGTACGCCGGGGTCTGGGCCGTGCTCGGAGCGGCCGCAATGCCGCTCGCGATGCTCGGTCTTCCGGCGCACGCCGCCGCGGCAGCGCTCGCCGGCGCCGCCGTGTATCAGGTGTCGCCGTTCGCGCGCCGCTGCCTGACGCGCTGCCGGACCCCGCTCGCGCGGATCGCCTTCGGGTGGCGTGACGGCGTCGCGGGCGGCCTCTGGATGGGCGTGCGGGAGGGGCTCTGGTGCGCGGGCTGCTGCGCGGGCCTGCTCGTCGCGCTGATCGCCGTCGGCGCGGTGAGCATCTGGGGCATGCTGCTGTTCGGCGCAGTTGCCGCTGTTCTGAAGGTCGGGCCGTTCGGCGTCGTGGCGAGCTTCGCTCTCGCCGTTGCGCTCGCGGCCGGGGCGCTGGTCCTGCTGTGAGCTACTCCGTCCGCGGCTCGTACTTCGAGTCCTGCAACTGCGACGCGATCTGCCCGTGCCGGATGATCGGCGGCGTCGTCGGGGGACGTTCTACGTACGGGCTCTGCTACGGCCTGCTCTCGTGGTCGATCGAGTCGGGCAGCGTCGACGGACTGGACGTGTCCGGTCTCGCCGTGGCCCTCGTCTGCCGCTACGACGACGACGAGCCGGGCTCGCCGTGGAGCATCGTTCTCCACGTCGACGAACGAGGCGACGAGCGTCAGCGGGCCGCACTCGCGGATCTGTTCCTGGGAGACAAGGGCGGCGAGCGCGTCAGCGGCCTGCCGTGGGTGCGGAAGGCGCGGAAGCTGATCGACGTGCGTACGAGCCCGATCGAGCTCACGCCGGACGGTCCGGGGTATGCAGTGCGCGTCGGCTCGGTCGCGCGCGCCCGGGCGACGACGCTCGTCGAGACGGATCAGGACGTGGCCTGCGTGATCCCGGGCTACGACCGCGGCGGGCACGAGCTCTACGCGGACGAGCTCGTCGTCGACGACGAGCCGTTCGCGTGGGAGCTCTCCGGGAACTGCGCCTTCGCCACCGACTTCGAGTACGCGTCCTAGCGGCGTAAGCTTTCCCCGTGAGCCCGGCAGCCCTCCACTTCACGGGAAACGACGAAGCGGACGCGTTAATCGCGAACGACCCGCTCGCTCTGCTGATCGGCTTCGCGCTCGACCAGCAGGTGCCCGTGCAGACCGCCTTCACGGGCCCGTTGAAGCTGAAAAGGCGGCTCGGCACGCTCGACGCGAAGGCAATCGCAAGCATGGATCCCGCCAAGCTCGAGGAGGCGTTCCGCGAGAAGCCTGCGGTGCACCGCTTCCCTGGCAACATGGCGCGGCGCGTTCAGGAGCTCTGCGCGACGGTCGTCGACGAGTACGGCGGCGATGCGGCCCGCGTCTGGTCGGACGCGCACGACGCGGACGAGCTGCGGGCGCGCATCGAGGGACTGCCGGGCTTCGGGAACATGAAGGTGATCGCGCTCGGGTCGGTGCTCGCGAAGCGTTTCGGCGTGGCGGCGGCGCAGGGTCTCGTGCCCAACCACCCGACGCTCGGCGACGTCGACTCGCCCGAAGCGCTCGCGCGCTACCAGGAAGCGAAGCGCGCGCACAAGGCCAGGCTCCGCGCCCAGTAGCCCGGCGAAGTCCGGCTCCGCTTCGCGGAGCCATGATGACTTCGCCGGGTCACTTCGCTGACCGTACTTGTCGGTGAGCCGACGCCGGCAAAGCCGGCATCGGCGGCGAACTACTAACGGGAACGAGCTTCGATCTGCATCGCGACCGCCTCGGCCTCGACGAGCTCGACGTCGACCCCGTCGCGCAGCGTGTTGTGCACCTCGGCGATGCGGTCGACGTGCTGGATCAGGTCCATGATCTCGTCCTCGTCGGCCTCTGCTTCGACGCGCGTCGTGAAGCGGACGTTCCGCGCGCGCGGCGGGTCGCCCTCCCAGTCGGACTCGACGACGACGCGCACGCCGAGGATCTCGAGGCCACGCTGGTCGGCTTCCCGGAAGACGTCGTTCGTGTAGCAGGCGCCGATCGCCAGCAGGAGCAGCTGGCCGCCGTCGAAGCCCATGCCCTGGCCTCCATCGGCCTCGCCGCGGTCGATCACGAGGCCGTGCTTGCCCGTCCAGCCGACGGAGAAGCTCCCCTCGTGCGCGCTGCGAACGTGAACGCTCATGGTCGTCACCGCCACTCGATCGTAACGACCTCGAGCGGCTCGGTGATGCCCTTCAGGGAAACGGCGCGCGCCTCGGTGACGGCGAAGTCACCGTCGACGGTTGCGGCACTTGCCACGATCTCGGCGCCCCCCGCCAGCGCGCCGATCCGCGCCGCCTCGTGCACGCCCTTACCGCGGTACGTGCCGTCGCCGCCGGCGGCATCGGTCGCGTGGACGCCGATCCGCACCTGCGGCGCGAACCCGTGCGCGCGCCGGTGCTCTGCAAGCGTCCGCTGGATCGCGACCGCGCAGGAGAGCGCGGCGCGAGGCGTCGTGAACGCGACGAAGAAGCCGTCGCCGGCGTGGTCCACCTCCTCCCCCCCGTGCGATCCGAAGAGCACGCGCAGCGTCTGGTCGTGCCAGCGGACGAGCGTCTCCCACGCCTCGTCGCCGATGGCCTCGACCAGCTTCGTCGCGTCGACCACGTCGGTGAACATGAACGTTCGCATGACCACCTCGGGCTTGCCGTCCAAGGCCACGAGTGCCGCGACGCGTCGCGCTTCGGGCGTTGCGCCCAGCTGCTGTAGCGCCGCGGCCGCGGCGCGGAGCTGCACGCCCGCGCCGTCCTCGTCGCCGAGCTCGCGGTACGCCGTGCCGAGCAGTGCACGGGTTCGGGCCGCCTCGTACGGCGCGTCGAGCTCCTGCCACACCTGCCAGGCTTCCCGCGCGGGCCGCACGGCGCCGGCCGCATCGCCGTTCGCGAGCTGGACGAGGGCGAGCGCGTGGGCAGCGTGCGCGCGGATCGCCTCGCTTCCGTAGGCGTCGGCGACTCGCTTCAGCTCGTCGACCGCGTTCTCGGCGACGCGCAGCTCGCCGGCGGCGACGGCGATCTCGACCTGCGCAGGGAGGAGCCGAGTGCGGGCGAGCCGGTCCCAGGGCTGGTCGGCGAGCGCGCGCGTGATCGACGTCAGCGCGTCCGCGGGACTCCCGGTCGCGAGCTTGAGCAGCGCGCCGCCCGGCTGCGGATCGTGACCGAGCTCGGACGCCTGGTCGAACGCGGCGCTCGCGCCGCCGTAGTCGCCGACGCGCAGCCGGATCTCCCCGAGCTCGTAGAAGGCACGTGCGGCAACGGGAAGCCGGAAGCCTTTCAGCTCCTCGGCTGCGTCGCGCGCCTCCTGCTCGGCCTCGGCCCATGCGCCGCGCAGCTTCATCACCTCGGCGCGGTCGACGCGGCACTGGCCGGGGAAGCCTGCGATCGCCTGCCGGTCGCACCAGCGCTTCGCGGCCTCCGTCCATTCTCCGGCGCGCCGGTAGTCGGCGAGTTTGCGGCAGGCCTCGATCACGTTGCAATAGATGACCGCTGTCTCGTACGCGCCGATCTCGCCGTGCATCGCCGCAAGCGTCGCCTCGTCGAGCTCGCCGAGGCCCTGCTCGACGTCGCCCTTCGTGATCCGGAAGCGCCCGAGATCGTGCAGCGCCAGCGCCATCAGGTCGCGATCGGCGTAGCGCGTGCCCAGCTCGAGCGCGTGCTCCGCGAGCGCGAGCGCCTGGTCGAGCTCGCCGGCGGCCGCAGCCTTTGCCGCGCGGCGCCGCGCGAGGTGCGCGTGCTCGACGCACTCGGGCTCGCGGTCGAGCAGCGTCTCTGCGCGCTTGAACCACGCCGACTCGAGCGACTGGTTGAGCTTGCTCTGATAGTTGTACGAGATCCGCAACGCCTCGACCGCCGCGCCGCGCGGCTCGTCGCGCTCGAGGTAGGCGGCGAAGGAGCGCTCGCGCGCGTCGATGCAATCGTCGAGGCGGCCGTTCCACCACGCGGCCTCGGCCAGCTGCTCGAGCCACTCCGGCGGCAGCGGCCGCTCGCGGTCGGCCTCGGTGAGCAGCTCGAACGCGTCCTTCCAGCCGTGACGGTCGATCGCCTCGCATGCCTCCGCGAGCTCGTCGGCCATTGTCTCCGGAGCTCTCATGCCGACATTGTGGCGGTTCGGGACGCGCCCCCTCAAGCGCGCCGCGAGAGGTCTTCCAGCGCGATCCGGGCGGCGGAGAGGCCGCACATCCCGTGCACGCCGCCTCCGGGCGGCGTCGCCGCGGAGCAAAGGTAGACGCCCGCGACCGGCGTCCGGTATGGCACCCGCCGGCGCACGGGGCGCGTGAAGAGCTGGCCGAGATCCTGCGCGCCGGTGTTGATGTCGCCGCCGACGTAATTCCGGTTGTGGGCTTCGATTTCGCGAGGGCCCCACACGCTCCGCGCGAGGATCGTCTCGCGGAAGCCGGGCGCGAAGCGCTCGACCTGTGCCTCGATCGCGTCGCTGTAGTCCTCCGTCGAGCCGTTCGGCACGTGGCAGTACGCCCACGCGGTGTGATGGCCGGTGGGTGCCCTGGTCGGGTCGAAGCGGGTGTGTTGCGCCATCAGCACAAACGGCGCGGGGCCTTTCCGGCCGCTCCAAGCGGCCCACTCCGAGGCAGAGATCTCCTCGAGGGTGCCGCCGAGATGGACGGTCGCTGCGCGACCCGCGTCTGCCGCGCGCCACGGAATCGGATCGGAGAGCGCCCAGTCGACCTTGAACGCGCCGGGCCCGTGGCGGTAGCGCCGCAGCGCGCGCTCGTAGCGCTCGGGCAGCCGGCCGCGCGCGAGGCGCAGGAGCTCGCGCGGGGCGACGTCTGCCAGCACGACGTCTGCGTCGGGCAGCTCGTCGATCGGGCGCGACGCATGCACGCGCACGCCGTGCTCTTGGAGGCGTCCGACGAGCGCGTCGGCGATCCGCTGCGCGCCGCCGCGCGGAAAGCCCCAGCCGAAGACGTGCCCGAGCACGATCAGCGCGAGCCCGAACCCCGCGGTCGGCCGGCGTTCGAGCGGGAGCATCGAGTGCGCCGAGTGCCCTGCGAAGAACGCTCGGGCGCGTTCGGTGCGGAACGTTCGCTCCACGAGCGTGCGCGCAGCGCTCAGCGCATCGCGCGCGGGTCTCGGGCCGACCGCGCGCAGCACGCGCGCGAGCGCGCCCGGCGGCGGCGGGTGGGGCCCGAGCAGCACGGGCTCGATCAGGTCCCAGTGCGCGACGAGCGGCGCGACGAGCTTCCGGTACGCGCTCGCGTCGACGCCGAGCTGCGCGGCGGTCGCGTCGACGTCGCGCTCGAGCACGACAGCGGTGCCGTCGTCGAGCGGATGCGCCGCCTGCGCCGGCGGGTGCACCCACTCGATCGGGAGGCCCAGTCCGCGGAAGAACGGCGAGTTCTCGCCCAGCGGGTGGATCGCGGAGCAGACGTCGTGCACGAAACCCGGCAGCGTCAGCTCCAGCGACCGCGTCCCGCCGCCGAGCGTGTCGTCGGCCTCGAAGACCTCGACGTCGAGACCGGCTCGTGCGAGCGTGAGCGCGCCGGCGAGCCCGTTCGGGCCGGAGCCGATCACGACGGCTCTCACCGCAGGGCGCGAAGCACAGGTCCGAGCGACTGGCCGCCGCGCAGCACGGGCTCGTAGAGATCGCCGTGGCGCTCGACGCGCTCGAGGGCCTCGCGCATTCCGAAGTCGCCGGGACGAACGTCCTCGCTGAGCTCCTCCCAGCCGAGCGGCGTCGACACGGGCGCGCCGGGACGCGGGCGCACCGAGTAGACGGACGCGATCGTCTTCCCGTGGCCGTTCTGCCGGTGATCGACGAGGACGGAGCCTTCGGGGCGCTTACGCTTCAGCCACTCGGTCGTCGCGAGACCGGGGTTTTCTTCCTCGACGGTGCGGGCGACCCGCTCCGCGAACTCGTACGTCTCGTCGAAGGTGGAGCGGCGCGTGATCGGAACGAGCACGTGGATCCCGGACGCGCCGCTTGTCTTCACATACGAGCGCAGGTCGAGCCGCTCGAGCACCTCGTGCGTGAGGTGCGCGACGCGGATTGCATTCGCGAACCCGTCCTCCGGCGGATCGAGGTCGAACACGACGTAGTCGGGCCGCTCGGGCTTGTCGACCCGCGAGTACCACGCGTTCATGTCGATGCAGTGCATCTGCACCATCCAGAGCAGCGCCTCAGTCGAGTTCACGAGGGGGAAGTCGACGAGACGCGAGCCGCCCTCGCGCGGTTGCGTGCGGAACGTGCGCGTCGGGATCCAGGAGGGCATTCCCTTCGGCGCCTGCTTCTGGAAGAAGCCGTCGCCGGCGGCCCCTTCGCGATAGCGCTTCATCGTGAAGGGCCGGTCCTTCAGGTGCGGAACGAGCGCAGGCGCGATCTCGCGGTAGTACTCGAAGAGATCGGCCTTCGTGATCCCGTCCTCGGGAAAGAGGACGCGGTCGGGACTGCTGAGCTTGACCTCTTTCACCGCAGGAAGACGTTGAACGGATAGAGCTCCGCGGTCTGAAGGCCGAGACGCACGGACGGGTCGTCCACGATGATCGTCCGCGCCTCGTCTTCGTCTTCGACCTCGAGGACGACGATGCCGAACGGCCCGTCCCAGCAACGCCCGGCGAAGAGGACGCGACCCGCTGCGTGCAGACGCTCGAGGTACGCGCCGTGGCGGTCGAAGATCTCGCGCTGGTCGGGCGTCGCCGAGGCGAGGAAGGCGCGATCGAACGCCGGGCGCAAGAGGTACGCGAACTGCATCAGGGCATGCCCCCCAAGGGGGCGCGAAGGCCCCCAGAAGTCACGCTAGCGGCCGGACTGTGGAGCAGGTGTGACGACTCTGGGTCGACTTCGTGACGATTCTTCCACAGCTCAGTCGGCAGCCGCTTCCCAGCCGTCGTAGTCGCCGGAGTAGCGCTCCGCGAGCCCGTCGAAGAGACGTCTGGCCTCCTCGATGCTGTCCTCGTCGACGACCAGGTCGCGGTTCGCGAGCACCAGCCACGGATGCTCGGTCAGCTCGCCTGCCGCCGGGGAGACCTCGACCTCGTACCCGTGCTCGCGAACGGAGGCGGCGGCTGCTTCGGCATCCTCGCCCGTGCGAACGTAGAGGTAGAAGCGCGCGTCCCGCGGCTTCGAGAGATCAGCGCCCACCTCACGCAGCTGCTCGAGCACGACGGTGTCTCCCTCGACGGGGTCCTCGACCCGCGAGACCGCGTTGAGCTCCGGCTCGCCGTCCTGCCGCCGCCGAAAGAGGTCGCGCAGCCCCATCGCTAGCTCACGCCCGCAGGCAGGAAGGCGCGGTTCTCCTTCACCATCTCGCGCGCGATCACGAGCCGCTGGATCTCGTTCGTGCCCTCGTAGATCTGTGTGATCTTCGCGTCGCGCATCATCCGTTCGACGGGGTACTCCTTGATATAGCCGTAGCCGCCGAGGATCTGCACCGCGTCGGTGGTCACCCACATCGCCGTGTCGGTGCAGAAGAGCTTCGCCTGCGCGGAGGCCTTGGTCAGCTCCGGCGCGTCGAGGCCGGCGTCGACCATCTGCCCGAACCCGTACAGCAAGCCGCGCGCTGCTTCGCACGCCGTCTCCATGTCCGCGAGCTTGGCGGCGATCAGCTGATGCTGCGCGATCGGCTTGCCCATCGTCTCCCGGGACTTCGCGTACTCGAGCGCGTAGTCGGTCGCACCCTGCGCGATCCCGAGGCCCTGCGCCGCGATCCCGGGGCGCGAGCGGTCGAGGATCCGCATCGCGATCTTGAACCCCTCCCTCTCCTCGCCGAGCAGGTTCGCCGCGGGGACGCGCGCGTCGTCGAAAACGAGCTCGCCCGTGGTCGAGCCGCTGATCCCGAGCTTCGGCTCGAGCCGCGCCACCTCGAACCCCGGCGCGTCGGCCTCGACGACGAAGGCGGAGATCCCCGCGTGGCCCTCCTCCGGGTCCGTCTTCGCGAACACCGTGTACACGTGCGCGACGCCCGCGTTCGTGATGAAGCGCTTCGAGCCGTTGAGGACGTACTCGTCGCCCTCGCGCCGCGCGGTCGTGCGCATCGCGGCGGAATCGGATCCGGAGCCTGACTCGGTCAGCGCATAGGCGGCGAGCCACTCGCCGGACGCGAGCCGCGGCAGGAAGCGCTCCTTCTGCTCGTCGGTGCCGGCGAGCTTGAGGCCGAGCGAACCGAGCTCCTGCGCGGCAAGAATCAACCCGCTCGTCGCGCAGACCTTCGAGACCTCCTCGATCGCGACGAGCGCGAGCAGCGTGCCCGTGCCCAGGCCGCCGTACCGCTCGTCGAAGAAGAGGCCGAACAGCCCGTGCTCGCGGTACAGCTCGACAACGTCCCACGGGAACTCGTGCGACTCGTCGATCTCGGCCGCGCGCGGCGCGATCCGCTCGCGCGCGAGCGTCCGCACCAGCTCGCGGATCTCGCGCTGTTCCTCGTTCAGCGGGTCAAGGCCCACACGGACAGGTTACTCGGGGCGGTGGCAGACGGCCTCGATGTTGTTTCCGTCCGCGTCGTGCACGTATGCGCCGTAGTACGTCGGGTGATAGTGCTCGCGCAAACCCGGCGCGCCGTTGTCCTTGCCGCCGGCGGCGATCGCCGCCTCGTAGAACGCGTCGACCGTGGCGCGGTCGGGAGCGGCGAACGCGACGTGCGTGGGAGTGTGCCCCTCGCGCTCGCCCATCCAGAGGTCCGGTTTGCCCCCCTCGCCGAAGCCGGCGACGCCGGGGAACTCCATGATGAGCTCATAGCCGAGCGGCTTCAGCGCCTGCGAATAGAACCGCTTCGCGGAGTCGATGTTGCTGACGGCAATCGTCATGTGGTCGATCATGTGCCTTCCTCCCAGGAGAAGACGACAGACGGCGCGGAACGCTGAACCGGACCGTGATAGACCGCCTCAACGTTGTTGCCGTCGGGGTCGAGGGCGTATGCCGCGTAGTAGCCGGGGTGGTAAGCGCGCTCACCCGGAGGCCCGTTGTCGCGTCCCCCCGCTGCGAGGACCGCCGCGTGGAAACGCGCGACCACATCATGGTCTGCGGCTTGGAACGCGAGGTGCACGCTCGACGGGTCGCCGTCGTCGCTCACCCAGAGCTCGTCCAGGGCGAACCAGTCGTCGCCTTCCCGGAGTTCGAGCCCCAGCGCCTCGGCAGCGGCACGGTAGAACCGCTTGCTCGCCTCGAGGTCGCGGACGCGCAGATGGACGTGGTCGAGCAGCCGCCCAGCGTGTGCCTCGGGCATGACGCGAGTCTAGTGCCGGGGACCGGCCGCGCCGCACGGCGGCCGGTCCCGACGCTCTTCCTACGGAAGCGTGACGTACTGCGAGAGGAACGCGCCTGGGGTGTGTCGAGGCGGTAGTCGACGTTCGTCGCGAAGCAGAAGACGTCCCCGGTGATCGTGATCGAGACCTGCACGGGCGTCTCGGTCGCGCCGGCGCCGAGGAACTGCGGGCCGCCGGAGTCGCCGCTGCAGGTGCCGCCGTCGTTGGTCGCGTCGTTCTGCGAGATCCGCAGCCAGACGTTGTTCAGCGCGTCGAACTCGCCGTCGGCGGCCCAACGCTCCATCGTGGACGGGTTCGTGATTTCGCCCGCTCCGGTCTGCGGCTCCTGCACGCCTAGCCGACGGACGTGAAGCGCGTGCCGTTCAGCGTGCCGTTCGCCTTCATCTGGTCGAGCAGCCCGGCCTGCGGAAGCTGGACCGGATTGCTCCCCTCTCTCTGTTGACCCTCGGAGTGGATGAGCCTAATACAGAACGAGATTTCCGCATAGTCTCCTCGCCATGATCCTCGAGAACGGGACGATCCGGACGCTCGACCCGTCGCTGCCGACGGCGGGGGCGCTCGCGATCGCCGGCGACCGGATCGCCGGCGGCGTGGGAGTCCACGAGACCGCGCTCGCCCCGCCAGACGTCGTCGGCATCGGCGGCCGCTGCGTGCTTCCGGGCTTCACCGACTCGCACGTCCACTTCGCGACGTGGGCGGTCGCGCAGCACGAGGTGCGCCTCGAGGACACGCGCTCGCTCGAGGAGGCGGTGGCACGCGTACGCGACGCGCTCGGCTCGGTGCGCCGCGGCGGCTGGCTGCGCGGCCGGGGCTGGAGGAGCGGCGACTGGTCACCGCCCGTCGAGCCCACGAAGTTCGCGCTCGACGAGATCGCGCCGGACATCCCGGTCGCGCTGATGGCGCGCGACTCGCATTCTGTGTGGCTGAACTCGGCGGCGCTCGCGCGCGCGAACGGCGACCTGCACATGCCGGGCGGCGTGGTCGAGGTCGACGAGTACGGCGAGCCGACCGGCGTCCTGCGCGAGGAGTCGTGCTGGAACTTCCGCGATCGCTTCGTCGAAGTCGCCGACGACGAGTACGTGAACGCGATGCGCGCGGGCATGCGTCTCGCCAACGCGCGCGGCGTCGTCGCCGTGCACGACAAGGACGGCTGGCTCGGCGCCCTGCGCTTCTGGCAGAGGCTCGCGGCGCAGGACGGGCTGACGCTGCGCGTCTGGCAGTCCCTTCCGCACGAGAAGGTCCTCGAGCTCGAGTCGGTCGACGTGCGCTCCGGCCTCGGCGACTCGCGGCTCCGGCTCGGCTACCTGAAGGCGTTCATGGACGGCACGCTCGGCTCGCAGACCGCGCGGCTCATGGACGGGTCGGGCGTGCAGATCACGTCGCGCGAGGAACTCGAGGAGATCATCCGGCGCGCCGCGCTCGCGGGCCTCCCGATCGCCGTGCACGCGATCGGCGATCTCGCGAACCGCGAGGCGCTCGACGCCTTCGAGGCGACGCAAAAGATCTGGCGCCCACTCGATCTGCGCCAACGCATCGAGCACGCCCAGCTGCTCACGCACGAAGACGTGCCCCGCTTCGCGCGGCTCGGGATCGCAGCGTCGGTGCAGTTCACCCACGCGCCCTCCGATCGCGAGCTCGCGGAGCGCTACTGGGGCGACGACGCCTCGCGCGCGTACGCGTACCGCTCGCTCTGGGACACCGGTGCGCTGCTGGCCAACGGCTCCGACGCGCCGATCGAGGAGCTCGACCCGTGGGCGGGAATCGTCGCCGGCGTCAGGCGAACGCTCGACGACCGGCCCCCGTGGCACCCCGAACAGGCGCTGACGGTCGAGGAAGCGCTCATCGCGACGTGCGTCACGCCCGCGTGGCTCTCACGCGACGAGCGCCGCCGCGGCAGGCTCCTCCCCGGCTACCTCGCCGACCTTGTCGTCCTCGACCGCGACCCGCTCGAGCTCGACCCGGAGGAGCTCTCCGAGGTGGAGGTCGTCGCCACGATGATCGGCGGCCGCTGGGTGCACAACCCGCCGCCCTGGGGGTAGGCGTCGCCGAACCCGCACGGTAGGCGCCTCGGCGCGACGGAGTCGTAGATCTCGCTGCGGTTGAAGAGCCCGCTGCAATGCGCGTGGTCTCGTCCGCCGCGACGAGTGAGGCGCGGGGACCGGCCGAGGTCCCCGCGCCTGCTTGCTCCGCGTTAACGCAACGCCGGCGCGCGCACGACGATCAGCTCGGTGTCGTCGGGGCGATCGCGGGCGGACCAGCGCCCGTCGCTGAAGGGATAGTTGTTGTCGTTCGCGATCAGCAGCCGCTCCCCGCCGAGCACCTCCAGGCTCTCGACGGACTGGAGCGGGAACGAGAACGGATCGCCGACGCCGAACTCGCCCGGCCGGGCCGGGAGGGAGATCCCGAACGGGTCGCGGATCCGCAGCAAGTCGAGCACGAGCCGCTTCTCGAGAAAGCCTTCCGCGTCGGTCCGGCGCAGGTCGATCAAGTAGACCTTCTTCTGCCGCGCATCCACGCCCTGGTCGTCGTCCCGCTCGATCAGGACGAAGCGATGCTCGTCGAGCGCGGTCATGTCGCCGATCACCGCGTTCGGGAACCCCGCGTCGACGTGGTACCAGCACGTGCGCTCCGTGTACGCGCGGGTGCGCAGGTCGAACTCGTTCAGGATCCGTCGGCGTACATCGGGATCCGCCCGCAGCGCGCCCTCCAGCATCGGGTAGAGACGCTTGCCGTCGATGCTCGCAGCCGTGGCTTCGAAGCCGCGGCTTGCGCGGATCGTCCAGGCGTCCGGGTTCGGGAGGAAGGGGTTCTGTGGCGACTGGACGCCCGGCAGCGAGATCGGCGCCTCGACGAGCTTCCCCGTCCCGTCCGTGTGCAGCAGGAACGGCCCGAACTCGTCGCCGAACCAGAAGGTCCCGTCACGCGCCACGCGCATCGACTCGATGTCGAAATCCGCGCCGGTCAGCAGGCGGTCGCCGCGGAAGAGCGCGAACGGCACCTTGCCGTCGGGATCGCGCAGCTGGACGAACGACAGGACGTCGACGGCGCCGCTGCCGCCGTCGGCGGTCTTGAAGTCGGGACGGATGCGGTAGACGCGGAGCAGGAAGTCACCGGAGTTCGTTTTCGCGCCGTAGCCGTTGTCGGGCATGGCCCAGAACTCGCCGTGACCGGCGTCGAGGACCGCCGAGAACCCCGGGATCGGCTGCCCCGGGAACGGCGGCGTGACGCCGTTGTCTCCCGTGATGAACGTGCCCGAGATGGGGCCCGGCTGATAGACGTCGGCCGGAAGGATGGCGCGCGCGAGCAGCGTCGACTCCACTTCGGCGGAGGCGGCCTGCGCGCCGACCGCCACGAGCGCGAGCGTCGCGAGTGCGGCAATGAGGCTTCTCATTCGGTGTCCTTTCCTTGGCGGCGTGACCCTGCGACTCTACGACGCTCACGGCGGGCGTGGGTCACGCCCGCGTTACCGCGTGGTGACGGTCCCGCGAACGGCGCGGCTCACTTCGGCAAGGCCTCGAGCTTGTAGCCCACGCCATAGCGCGTCTGGATGAACGTGTGCCGCGGCGCCCGCCGGTCGATCTTCTCGCGCAGGCGTCCGACGAACACGTCGACGGTGCGGTCGCGGTGCAGCTCGCGGCGTCCCCAGATCTTCTGCAGCAGCTCGTCGCGCGTAGCAACGCGGCCGGGCTCGAGCGCGAGCGTGTAGAGGAGCCTGAATTCGGTCGGCGTCAGCTCGGCGCTCTCGCCGTCGACGTACGCCTGCACCTCGCGCGGGTCGATGCGGAGCTCCTCGAGCTCGATCGCCTCGCCGCGCTTCGCTTCCGCCGGCCGGGTTCCGCGCCGGCCGGCGGCCTGCACGCGCGCCACGAGCTCCTTCATCGAGAACGGCTTCACGAGATAGTCGTCGGCGCCGATCTCGAGCGCGTGCACGCGGTCGTGCTCGGTGCCGCGCGCGGAGACGACGACGATCGGCGTCCCGATCCCCTCGCCGCGCGCGGTCTCGATGAAGGCCCAACCGTCGAGGCCGGGGAGCATCAGGTCGAGCACGACGACGTCCGGCTGCTCGAACCGGAGACGCGACAGCGCCTGCCGGCCCTCGGCGACCCAGACCGGGGACCAGCCCGCCTGCTCGAGATGCCGGGAGATTCCCTGCGCGATTACCTCGTCGTCCTCGACGATCAGCACCTTCGCCATCGCCGCGAACGATAGGCCGTTCACCACCCCGTCACCGAGCGTTTACGAAGCCGTGCCCCATCAAAGGGTCCGGTTCTCCGACGATCACCTCATCAACCGGAAACGACAGGGGGAGACGATGAAGACACTCACGCTGCTCGTCGCGGTAGTCGTTGCTGCGGTCGCGGCGACGGCCGGCACCGCAGCGAAGCCGGTGCAGCTCAAAGGGACGATCACCGCCGACGGCTCGAGCACGGTCGGGCCGTGGACGACCGCCGCCGCCGAGCTGTTCCGCAAGGTCCAGCCGAAGGTGCGCATCACCGTCGGGATCTCGGGTACAGGAGGCGGCTTCGAGCGCTTCTGCAACGGCGAGACGGACCTGTCCGACGCGTCGCGGGCGATCAAGTCGTCCGAGTACGACAAGTGCCGCGCGAACGGCGTCAAGTGGGTCGCGTTCACGGTCGCGAACGACGGGATCTCGCTCGTCGTGAACAAGCAGAACACGTGGGCGAAGTGCCTGACGACCGCTGAGCTGAAGAAGATCTGGAACACCGGCTCGAAGGTCGACAACTGGAAGGACGTGCGCGCCGGCTTCCCGGACGTGCCGATCAAGCTCTACGGGCCCGGCACCGACTCCGGGACGTTCGACTTCTTCACCGAGAAGATCAACGGCAAGGCCCGGCAGAGCCGCTCGGACTACGCCGCGAGCGAGGACGACAACATCCTCGTTCAGGGCGTGGAGGGCTCGCGCGGCGGGCTCGGCTACTTCGGCTTCTCGTACTACGAGGAGAACGCGAGCCGGCTCAACCTCGTCTCCGTCGACGCGGGCGCCGGGTGCGTCAAACCGAGCAAGGCGACCGTGCAGGCAGGGACCTACAAGCCGCTCTCGCGTCCGCTCTTCATCTACGCGAAGCGCGCGTCGTTCACGCGCCCCGAGGTTCGCTCCTTCATCGGCTTCGCGCTGAACAACCAGACGAAGATCGCCGCGAACGCGGACTTCGTCGCCCTGACCAAGGCGCAGGCCAGGCGCTCGCGCTACCACTACAACCGCGTCATCAGCTCACAGTAGGCGTCCCCACGGATCCCACGACGAGGGGCGGCAGGCGCCGCCCCTCGTCTAGGATCGTCCGGCCGTGCGTGCCGAAGGCGTGGCGGAGGGTCGTGACGACGGCGGGGTCGTCCGCGCCGCCGGCGGCGTCGTCATGCGTGACGGCGACGTGCTGCTCGTCCACCGTCCGAAGTACGACGACTGGTCGCTCCCGAAGGGGAAGTGCAAGCGCGGTGAGAGCGACGAGGAGTGCGCGCTCCGCGAGGTCGAGGAGGAGACGGGGCTGCACTGCGCGATCGAGCGTCCGCTCGGTGAGACCCGCTACCGTGTCCTCGCCGGCCCGAAGGTCGTGCGCTACGACGTGATGCGTCCGATCGGCGGCGAGTTCGAGCCGGACGAGGAGGTCGACAGCGTCGCGTGGGTCCCCCTCGCCAACGCGCCCGACCGGCTCTCGTTCCCGCGCGACGCGGAGCTGCTGGAAGGGCTTTAGACCGCCGCGAGGGCGCATAATCGCCCTGCACCCACAATCGAAGATGGAGGGGTCTATGGCGTACTTCCGCTCAAGCGGCCTCCGCCGCGCGCTGGTGCTCACGTCACTGATGGCTGCAGCCGCGATCGTGGCGTCAAGCGCGCCCGCCGAGCCGGGCGACGGGGGCCGGGAGAAGCTGGACAAGATCCAGCACATCGTTGTCATCTATGAAGAGAACCACAGCTTCGACAACGTCTACGGCGGCTGGGAGGGCGTGAACGGACGGGCGGACGCGAGTGCCGCCAATACGACGCAGGTCGGTCAGGGCGGTGTTCCGTATACCTGCCTGTTGCAGAACGACGTCAACCTGACGTCGCCCCCGCTGTCGGCCGACTGTACGGACACGACCACCGCCACGCCGTTCACCAGCCATTTCATCAACGCACCGTTCTCGATCGAGGCGTTCATCCCGGCGAGCGCGCGGACCTGCCCGCAGCCGGGCGTATTCGCCCCCAACGGTCTCACGCCCAGCCCGGCCAACCTGCCTGGCGGCTGCACGAGAGATCTCGTGCACCGGTTCTACCAGGAGCAGTACCAGCTCAACGACGGGCATCAGAACCGGTACACGACAGGCAGCGACGCCGTTGGGTTGACACAGGGCTTCTACGACACCAAGGCCCTGCCGATCTACGAGTATCTGCACGGGAAGGGCCACCCGGACTACGCGATCGCGGACAACTTCTTCCAGTCAGCGTTCGGCGGCTCGTTCCTCAATCACCAGTGGCTGGTCGCGGCCGCAACTCCGACGTGGCCTTCTGCGCCGGCCACGCAGTACTCGATCGTGGATTCCAACGGGATGCCGAACAATTACCCGCTCTACCACGCGACCGGCCCGGTACGAGACGCCGTCCTGACGCAGCTCTGTCCGTCGCTGGTTCCGGGCCTCGCCTGCGGCCCCTTCGCCGTGAACACGATCCAGCCGACGTTTCAACCGACGAGCTCGAACCCCACGAAGCTGCCTCCACAGACGGGGCCGACGATCGGTGACCGGCTGAGCTCGGCCGGCGTTAGTTGGGCCTGGTACTCCGGCGGCTGGTCGAACGCGGACGGCGACGTCGGCGCGCCGGGTTGGACGAACGGCACAGTGCCGGGGGTCTGCACGGACCCGGAATCGTTCCCGAACCCGGTGTGGCCGTTTTGCCCGAACAAGGTCTTCCAGTTCCACCATCAGCCGTTGAACTACTACGCATCATTCGGCCCCGGTACTCCAGGGCGGACCCACCTGCGCGACGAGCAAGAGTTCATCCAGCTCGCGCAGTCGTCGGCAAAGGACTGCAAGCTGAACGCGGTCAGCTTCATCAAGCCGGTCGGCCTGGAGAACGAGCACCCCGGCTACGCGAGCGAGACGCGCGGCAGTGACCACCTCGTCGACCTACTCGAGCTGATCACGAACAGCAAGTGCGCGAAGGACACGATGGTGATCGTCACGTATGACGAGTTCGGCGGGCAGTGGGACCATGTGTCCCCGCCCGGCCAGGGCGCGACGCAGGGACCGCACGACGAGTGGGGCCCCGGCACGCGGCTGCCTGCGCTCATCCTCGCGAAGGACCTGAAAGGCAAGTTCGTCGTGGACAGTACGCAGTACGACACGACCTCGATCGCTGCGACGATCGAGCGCCGCTACGGGCTTGCTCCGCTCAGCTCGCGTGATGCTGCCGTGAATGACCTGTCGAACGTCTTCAGCGCCAAGAAGGAGCGCTAGCGTCTGACGAATCGGTACTGCGCTTCGGCTCAGGCGGTCTTACGGGAGGCGCCCTCGTCGGGCGTCTCCTCGCTTTTGGCGACCGGTTGCAGCTTGTAGCCGACGCCGTGCCGTGTGTGGAGGAACGTGTGTCGCGGCGCGCGGCGGTCGATCTTCTCGCGCAGCTTGCGCACGAAGACGTCGACTGTGCGATCGCGATGTCGCTGACGCCGGCCCCAGATTCGCTGCATGAGCTCCTCGCGCGTCACCACGCGCCCGTGCTCCTGCGCGAGTGCGTACAGCAGCCGGAACTCGGTCGCCGTCAGGTTCGCGCTTACGCCGTCCACGTAGGCCTGCACCTCGCGAGGATCGACCACGAGCTCCTCGAGCTCGATCGCCTCGCCGCGCGTCTCTTCGAGCGCACGCACTCCGCGCCGCGCGGCCGCGCGCACGCGCGCGACGAGCTCGTGCATCGAGAACGGCTTCACGAGGTAGTCGTCCGCGCCGAGCTCGAGCGCCTTGATCCGGTCCTGCTCGCCGCCGCGTGCGCTGACGACAAGGATCGGAGTGCCGATCCCCTCGCCGCGCGCCTTCTCGATCAGGCTCCAGCCGTCGAGTCCCGGAAGCATCAGGTCGAGCACGACGACGTCGGGGCGCTCGTACCGCAGGCGCGCCAGCCCTGTCTCGCCGCGCGGAACGAGCAGCGGCTCGAAGCCGGCGTTCGAGAGATGGCCCGCCATTCCCCGGCCGATCACCTCGTCGTCCTCGACGATGAGCACTTTCGCCATGCCCGTTCCGATGATCGTCTCCGGCTCCGCGTCGGAGGGTTCACAGTGGGTGAGAAACTGGTGACGAGGTGGTAAAGAGGATCCTCAAACTGTGGGATCGCGCCGCGGACACCGAAGCGGAGCACGGGGCGGTGGAAGCGTCACGTGGGCGCGCGGCGATCGAGGAGAGTCGCGAGATCATGGTCGTCCTCGACCGCGAAGGTCGGGTCGTCGCCGCGAGCAGGCGCGCGCGGGAAGCGCTCCCCGATGTCGAGGTCGGCCGGCGGCTCCCGGAATCCGCGCTGCAGGGACGCCGGCCCGTCGAGGTCCCCTACGACGCCCTCGGGAAGAAGGAGGCGCTTATCTACCTGAGCGAGCCCGCCGAGAACGCGGCCTACGACGAGCTGCGCGCCGGCTTCACCGCCGCGGTCTCGCACGAGCTGCGCACGCCGCTTGCGCGCCTGCTCTCGCTGCTCGAGACGGCCGCGCTCCCGGGCGAGGACGTGGACGAGCTGATCGAGCGTGCGAAGCGGGAGGTGGAGCAGATCGGCGAGCTGATCGACGACGTGCTCTTCCTCTCCGAGCTCGAGACCGGGCAGCAGGTGGTCTCGCTCGGAACGACACCGATCCGCAAGACCGCCGAAGAGGTCGCGGCGGCCCTCGCGGACTCCGCCGACCGCGCCGACGTGACGGTTTCGGTCGACGTGCCCGGGGACCTCGAGCTGCCGTTGAGGCCGCGGATGCTCCGCGTCCTGCTCGAGAACCTCGTCTCGAATTCGATCCGCTACGCGGGCCCGGGCGCCCGCGCCCGTGTCTCGGCGCGCGACCGCGACGGGGAGGTCTGGCTCGTCGTCGCCGACGACGGCGCGGGAGTGGAGGAAGACGACCTCTCGCGGCTGTTCGAGCGCTTCTACCGCACGGACCGGGCCCGGGCCTCACGGGGCACCGGCCTCGGGCTCGCGATCGTCAAGCACGTGGTCACCTCGGCCGGCGGAACGGTCGAGGCGACCGGCTCGCCGGGCGGCGGACTCACAGTGCGCTGCCGCTTTTCGCGCTAGACGTGTTCACCAAATGGTCACATCTGGTAGAAACCGCGCGCCGTGCGGCTCCGACTGACACCCCAGAACCGTGCTTTCTTCGACCTCTTCATCGAGGCTGCGGCGAACGTCGAGCAGATCGCCGCGCTGCTCGTTCAGCTCCTCGGCGCCTTCCCCGAGGACGGACGCGACGCGATCGCGCGCATCAAGGAGCGTGAGCACGAGGGCGATCGGCTGACGAGCGAGGTCATCGGCCTCGTCAACCGTACCTTCGTGACGCCGTTCGACCGGGACGACATCTTCCGCCTCGCCACCGTCCTCGACGACATCTGCGACCTCGTCGACGAGGCCGCGGCCAACCTCGAGCTCTACGACGTGCGGCGGATTCCCGAGCGCGCGCGAGAGCAGGCGGACGTGATCGTTCGTGCCGCGCGCGCGCTCAGCGAGGGCGTGCGGCACCTCGAGGGCTTCAAGGACCTCTCGCGCGAGCTGCACGAGATCCGCGAGCTCGAGGACGAGGGCGACCGCATACTGCGGCAGGCGGTCGCCGAGCTCTTCCGGTCGGGCCAGGACGCGATCTCGATCATCCGCTGGAAGGACATCCACGAGCGGCTGGAGGAGGCCGTCGACGGCTTCGAGAACGCGGCGGACGTCCTCGAGGCGATCTTCGTCAAGAACCGGTAGATGGAAGATGCGCTGCTCGTCGTCGTCGTCGCGACGGCGCTCGCGTTCGACTTCACGAACGGCTTCCACGACACGGCCAACGCGGTCGCGACGTCCGTCTCCACACGCGCGCTGACGCCCCGTCAGGCGGTCCTGATCGCGGCGGTCGCGAACCTCGCCGGCGCGTTCGTGACGACGGCGGTCGCGAAGACGGTCGGCAAGGGGATCATCGACACCGGCCTCGCGACGCAGCAGACCATCCTCGCTGCGCTGCTCGGCGCGATCGCCTGGAACCTGACGACGTGGTGGCTCGGCCTTCCGTCGAGCTCCTCGCACGCACTCTTCGGCGGTTTGATCGGAGCCGCGCTCGTGCAGTCGGGGCCGAAAGGCGTCGAGTGGAACGGCATCTGGGAGAAGATCGTGATCCCGGGCGTGGCCTCTCCGATCCTCGGCTTCATCGGCGCGTTCGTGCTCGTGCTCGCCATCTTCTGGGCCTTCCGGTGGATGACCCCGGGGCTCGCGAACCGCACGTTCCGCGTCGGTCAGTTGGCGTCCGGAACGTGGTTCGCGTTCACGCACGGCGCGAACGACGCGCAAAAGACGATGGGCGTGATCGCGCTGGCGCTGTTCGCGCACGGCTCGATCGACGAGTTCTACGTTCCCGACTGGGTCAAGGTGGCCGCCGGCCTGGCGATCGCCGCAGGCACGTACGTCGGCGGCTGGCGGATCATGCGAACGCTCGGACAGCGCGTCTTCAAGATGGAGCCCGTGCACGGCTTCGCCGCGCAGGTGTCCGCCGGCACGACGCTCTACGTCGCGACGCACTTCGGGTTCCCGGTGTCGACGACGCAGTGCATCTCCGGCGCGGTCATGGGCGCAGGAGCGACGCAGCGCCTCTCCGCGGTGCGGTGGGGTGTCGCCGGGGACATCCTGGTCGCCTGGGTGTTGACGATCCCGGCGGCGGCGCTTGTCGCCGGGGCGTGCTACTGGCCGCTGCAGGCGATCTTCTAGGAGGTTTGGCGGAACGGGCCTCGTCGCCGGCGCCCAGCGCGGCCCGGCGGCACAGGGCCTGTTTCGCCGAACCCTCCCGAGCGTTCACCACTCCGTCACCGGTCGTTCACAACCCCGCGACCCACCGGCGGATGCTGGGTTCGGAGAATGGCCGCGATGGCTCGCCTCGCCCCTGCGGCTGCATTCGGCGTCGTGCTCGCGCTCGCGTTTGCCGGTTGCGGCGGCGGCGGCGGCGACTCGGCAAAGGGCGATGGTCTCTCCGGCACGATCGAGGCCGACGGCTCGAGCACCGTGGCGCCCTTCGTGACCGCTGGCGCCGAGCGCTTCCAGCGCGAGCACGCGGACGTCCGCATCACCGTCGGCGTCTCCGGCACGGGCGGCGGCTTCGAGCGTTTTTGCCGCGGCGAGACCGACCTCTCGGACGCGTCGCGCCCGATCAAGCCCGAGGAGGCGCAGGCCTGCAAGAGCAAGGGCGTCGACTACGTGGAGTTCCAGGTCGCGAACGACGCGATCACGGTCGTCGTCAACAAGGAGAACACGTGGGCCAAGTGCCTGACGATCGCCCAGCTGCGGAAGATCTGGGACCAGGGCTCGAAGGTGAAGAGCTGGAAGCAGGTCGACCCGAAGTTCCCCGACGTCGAGCTGAAGCTCTACGGCCCCGGCACCGACTCGGGCACGTTCGACTTCTTCACGGAGAAGGTCAACGGCAAGGACGGCCGCAGCCGCTCCGACTACTCGGCGAGCGAGGACGACAACGTGATCGTCCAGGGCGTCGCCGGCGACAAGGGCGCCCTCGGCTACTTCGGCTTCTCGTACTACGAGCAGAACCAGGACAAGCTGAACGCCCTCGCGATCGACGCGGGCGACGGCTGCGTCGAGCCGTCAGTCGCGAGCGCGCAGAGCGGCCAGTACCCACTCTCGCGCCCGCTGTTCGTCTACATCAAGAAGACGTCGTTCAACCGCCCCGAGGTGAAGGCATTCGTCCGCTTCATCCTCGACAACGAGCACGAGCTCGCGAAGGCCGCGCAGTTCGTGCCGATGACGGACGCACAGTTGCAGAAGGCCGAGCAGGCGTTCACAGCGGTCACCGCCTAGCGTGGCCACACGTGCCCAGACCCTCACTGCGTTCGGGCTGCGGTCGCAGCGACGCAGGTACGGCGAGACGGTCGTCAAGGCGCTGCTCGGGATCTGCGCGCTCATCTCGGTACTGACGACGGTCGGGATCGTCGCCGCGCTCTTCATTCCGGCGTTCGAGTTCTTTCAGGACGTCTCCCTCGTCGACTTCCTGACCGGTACGGAGTGGGCGCCGCTGTTCGAGCCCGCGCACTTCGGCGTCGTCCCGCTGATCGTCGGAACGCTCTCGGTGACGATCTGGGCCGTGCTGGTCGCGATCCCGCTCGGCCTCGGGGGGGCGATCTACCTCAGCGAGTACGCGAGCGCGCGGATGCGGAAGATCCTGAAGCCGATTCTCGAGGTCCTCGCCGGAGTGCCGACGATCGTCTTCGGCTACTTCGCGCTGACGTTCTTCACGCCGCTGCTGCGCGACATCGGGATCAACGTCGACATCTTCAACGCGCTCTCCGCCGGGCTCGTGATGGGCGTGATGATCATCCCGACGGTCGCCTCGCTCTCTGAGGACGCGATGGCTGCGGTGCCGCGCGATCTGCGCGACGGCGCGTTCGCGCTCGCTGCGACGCGCAGGCACGTCGCGACGCGGATCGTCGTGCCGGCGGCCGTATCCGGGATCGTCGCGTCGTTCGTGCTCGGCGTCTCGCGCGCGATCGGCGAGACGATGATCGTCCTCATCGCGGCGGGCCAGCAGCCCAACCTGACTTTCGACCCTCGCGAAGCGGTCGAGACGATGTCCGCGTTCATCGCGGCGACCGGCGCGGGCGACGTCCCGACGGGATCGCTCGAGTACAAGACGATCTTCGCCGTCGGGGCCACGCTCTTCGTGATGACGCTGATCCTCAACGTCTTCGCGATCCGGCTCGTGGAGCGCTTCCGGGAGGAGTACGAGTGAAAGGACGCCGCCGCGACTTCAAGGGGGCCTTGTTCCAGGCGGTGCTGCTCCTGTCGCTCGTCGTCGCGTTCGTAACGCTCGCGACGCTCCTCGTCGACGTCGTCCGCAAAGGAGCCGGACACCTCTCGAAGCGCCTTCTGACCGACGTGCCGTCGATCGATCCCACGATCGCGGGCGCGCGGCCTGCGATCCTCGCCACGATCTACCTCGGCGCGCTGCTCCTCATCCTCGCCGTTCCGATCGGCGTGGGCACGGCGATCTACCTCGAGGAGTACGCGGACCGCAGGCGCTGGTACAACCGCCTGCTCGAGCTCAACATCCAGAACCTCGCCGCGGTGCCGTCGATCGTCTACGGGATCCTCGGGCTCGCCTTCCTCGTACGCGGCCTGGGGCTCGGTCGGGTCCTGCTCGCCGGCGCGATGATCCTGACGCTGCTCGTCTTGCCGACGGTGATCATCGCCTCGCGCGAGGCGATCCGCGCCGTCCCGGACTCGATCCGGCAGGCCGCGTATGCACTCGGGGCGACGAAGTGGCAGGTCATGTACCGCCAGGTCCTTCCCTTCTCGCTCCCGGGAATCGCCACGGGCTCGATCCTCGCGCTCTCACGCGGCCTCGGCGAGACGGCCCCGCTGATCATGATCGGCGCGGTCACGTACATCGCGTTCGACCCGACCCTGCTCGGAGCGTTCACCGCGCTCCCGATCCAGATCTACCAGTGGGTCCGCCTGCCGCAGGCCGAGTTCCGCGAGCTCGCCGCAGCTGCGATCATCGTGCTGCTCGGCATCGTCTTTGCGCTGAACGCTGCCGCGATCTGGCTTCGCAATCGCTACCAGAGGACGTGGTGATGAGCGTGAAAATCGCTGAGGATCTCGCCCGCAAACCTGCGCCGTCGACGAGCGAGGTCGTCTTCGACGTGCAGGACGTGGGTGTCTCCTACGACGGCGCGCTCGCGATCCGCGACGTCTCGATGGATATCTACGGGAAGCAGGTCACGGCGATCATCGGGCCGTCAGGCTGCGGCAAGAGCACCTTCATCCGCTGCTTCAACCGTATGAACGACCTGATCCCGGCCGCCGAGGTGCACGGGACGATCCTCTACCACGGCGAGGACCTCTACGACCCGGAGGTTGACCCCGTCGAGGTGCGCAAGCGGATCGGCATGGTCTTCCAGAAGCCGAACCCGTTCCCGAAGTCGATCTACGACAACGTCGCCTTCGGGCCGCGCGTGCTCGGCTGGAGGGACGACGTCGACGAGCGGGTCGAGCGCGCGCTGCGCCAGGCCGCGCTCTGGGACGAGGTCAAGGACCGGCTGAAGAAGAACGCGCTCGGGCTCTCGGGCGGCCAGCAGCAGCGCCTCTGCATCGCGCGCGCACTCGCAACGGAGCCCGAGGTGATCCTGATGGACGAGCCGGCCTCGGCGCTCGACCCGATCGCGACGACGCGAATCGAGGACTTGATGCACGACCTCAAGCGCGAGTACACGATCCTGATCGTGACGCACAACATGCAGCAGGCGGCGCGCGTCGCCGACCGCACTGCGTTCTTCTCCGTCGACCTCGGGCCCGAGGGTCAGCGGACCGGGATCCTCGTTGAGTACGACGTGACCACGAAGATCTTCACGCAGCCCTCCGACAAGCGGACGGAGGATTACGTCACGGGTCGCTTCGGATGAGGGTCGGCTTCCAGGAAGAGCTCGACCAGCTCGAGGCCGGGATTCATGAGGAGGGGACGCTGGTCTTGCGGTCGTTGCGCGGCGCCCTGAACGCGCTCGTGCAGCAGGACGAGGAGCTCGCGGACGAGGTGATCGCGTTCGACGACGAGATCGACCGGCGCTACCTCCAGATCGAGGAAGGGATCCAGGAGCTGCTCGCTCGCCAGACGCCGGTCGCGTCCGACCTGCGCCTCGTGCTTTCGATCCTGCACGTCAACCTCCACCTCGAGCGAATCGGCGACTACTGCGTCACGATCGCCAAGCTGGTGAAGCTCGCGCCGCCGGTCGCGCCCGACCGCATGTTCGTCGAGGCGTTCCAGGAGATGGGCACGCGCGCGGAGGAGATGATCCGCGTCGCACTCGACTCGTTCGCCGCACGCGACCTCGAGCGCGCCGAGTCGCTCGTCGACCTCGACGAGCTGATCGACCGCGCGAATCGACGCTTCGTCCAGCAGGTCCTCTCCTTCGGGCGCGACCCGAAGCTGGCCGAATGGGGCCTACGGATGATCATCGTCTCGCGCTGCTTCGAGCGGATCGGCGACCACGCGGTCGACATCGGCGAGCGCACGGCGTACCTGGTTTCCGGGGAATTTCGAGAGTTCACGGACGCTTCTCACCCGAGCGAGCCGGAGGGCTAGCCGGCGGACGCTATATTTGGTGCAGCGATGGCGACGCGCACGATGAACCCGATCCACGAGGCGACCTCCTGTGCCGTGGCCGCCTGCACGGAGATCCTCGGCGCGAAGTGGACGGCCCTGATCATCCATGACCTCTCCGAGGGGGCCCGCCGCTTCACCCAGCTCGAGGCGGCCTGTCCCGGAATCTCACCGCGGACGCTCTCCGAGCGGCTGCGCGCGCTCGAGGAACAGGGGATCGTCGACCGGCGGAGCTACCCGGAGCGGCCGCCGCGCGTCGAGTACGAGCTGACCGAGAAGGGCCGCGCGCTCCTACCGATCATCGCCGAGATGCGCCGCTTCGGCCACGCCTGGCTCGTGCACGAGCACGCGCTGACTTAGCGCGGCAGCTCGGCGAACGCCAGGTAGAGCTCGCGGGCGGCGTCGTACGCCTTCGTGAGGTACTCGACCGGCAGCTTCTCGTTCGGCGAGTGGACGCTCGACTCCGGAAGGGCGACGCCCGTCAGGACGGTCGGGATGCCCTTATCCGTCAACGCGGCCATGATCGGGAGCGTGCCGCCGCCGCGAACGAGGAGGGGCTCGCGGCCGAAGACCTTCTCGAACGCGGCCTGGCCGAGCTTGATCGCCGGCGAGGCGGGATCCACGACCGACGCCGGCGTCCCGGTGTCGTAGCGGAGGTCGACCTCGGCGCCCTCGGGCGCGGCTTCGTGGATCAGCTTTTCGACCGCCTTGCGGATCGTGTCCGCCTCCTGGCCCGGCGCGAGGCGTACGGTGAAGTTCGCCTCTGCCGACGTGACCGTGGTCGTGTTGCGGAGGCCCGGCTTGCCGCCGAGGATGCCGTTCACGTCGATGGACGATTGCGCCGTCGTGCGGAGCCAGAACTCGTCGGCGGCGCGTTCGTCGTACGGCGTGGCGCCGGCTTCGCCGAGCATCTCCTTGCCGCTCGGAAGCTCCGCCCAGCCCTCACGCTCCTCTTCCGTCGCGGGGATGATCCCCTCGAGCAGCGGCTCGGGCAGCTTTCCGTCACGCGGTAGCAGCGCCGACAAGCACTGGATCAGTGCGTGGATCGCGTTGAGCGCTGCGTTGCCGTACATCCCGGAGTGAAGATCGCGCCTGCCCGTCTTCACGAAGAGATCGAACGCGATCAGTCCGCGCGTGCCGGTGCAGAACTGCGGCACGTCGCGGCGTTCCATGCCGCCGTCGAAGATCACACACACGTCCGCGCCGCGCTCGTCGGCGAGCACCCAGTCGACGATCGAGTCGCCGCCGATCTCCTCCTCGCCGTCGGACGCAACGCGCACGTTCACGGGCAGCGCACCCTCGGCCGCAAGATCGACGGCCGCGCGGAGCAGCGAGTAGAGCTGTCCCTTGTCGTCGGCGACGCCGCGCGAGACGAGCCACTCGCCGTTCACCGTCGGCTCGAACGGGTCGCTGTCCCAGAGCTCGAGCGGCGCGGGCGGTTGCACGTCGAAGTGTCCGTAGACGAGCACCGTCGGCGCGTTCTCGGGATCGCGCGAAGCGGGGATCTCCCCGGTCACGAGCGGCTGCCGGTCGGTCTCGACGAGCTCCGCCTCGCCCGCCGTCCGTACGAGGTCGCGCACCCACTCGCCCGCGCGACGCACGTCTGCCGCGTGCGCTGCGTCGGCGCTCACGCTCGGAATGCGGAGCAGGTCGTAGAGCTCTTCGAGCTGGGAGGGGCTCATCGGGCGCGCAGTCTACTGTCCGCGCATCGACGCGCTCCTCGCAATCGCGCTGCTCGCCGGAGCCGTCCTGCTCGTGGTCGCGGGCGCGGAGCTGTTCTTCGACGGCCTGCTCGCCGCGGCCGCTCGCTTCGGCGTCTCCGCATTCGCGCTCACGGTGGTCGTGTCGGGCTTCGAGCTGGAGAACCTCGCGGCCGGGATCGCGGCCGATCTCAAGGGGCTCCCGGACGCGGCCGCCGGAACGTTTCTCGGCGGCACGACGTTCCTTGCGCTTGCGGTAGCTGGCGTCGCCGCGCTCGCGGCGCCGATCCGAAGCGAGCTGCCACTGCGCGCGCTCGCCTGGGTAGCGCTCTCGCCGCTGCCGCTACTTGCGCTCGCGTTCGACGGTGAGCTCGGCCGAGTCGAAGGGGCCGTGCTCGCGCTCTGGTCGGCGCTTGTCCTCTGGGGAATCGTGCGTGCCGGCCGCGTCTTCGCGCCGGAAGAGCCGGAGCGCGCGCGCTTCGCGCTGCTCCGCGTCCTGGGCGGCCTCGGCGTCCTCACCGTCGGCGGCGAGCTGCTCGGCGAGGGGATCCGCCGCACGGTCGAGAACCTGAACATCTCCCAGGCGCTGCTCGGCAATACCGCGGTCGCAGCTGCGGTCGAGGCCGAGGAGGTCGCGCGCGTCGTCACACCCGCGCGCCGCGGCCGCGGCGACCTCGCGCTCGCGAACGTGCTCGGCACGATCCCGCACTTCTGCGCGTTCAACGCAGGCCTGATCGCGCTCGTGCGGCCGCTGGAGCTCGGCCATGAGACGACGTCCCTCCACCTCCCAGTCGCCGCCGCCGCGCCGGCGCTGCTCGCGCTCGTCGTCGGACTGCGCGGCGGTCTCGGCCGCTCAGAGGGCTCGCTTCTCGTCGTTACCTACGCCGGCTACGTCGTCGCGGCGATCGTCGCGGCCTAGCCAGTGCCGCAAAACCCAAGGTCAGGCCCACGAGCGCAGCGAACGGCTCCATCGAGCCCAGAGAGCCGCGGCGAACCATGAGCACGTCGTCGCCGATGAGAAAACGGTCGCCGACGCGCGCGCCAAGGGCATACCGGCCGGGTTCAACACTCGGCACCTTGAAAGTCCGTCGTCCGCGGTACGAGGAGTCGGACTGAAGGGTGCCGAGCTCGAAGACCGTGTTTGCCCGCAGGAAAAGGTGGCGCGGCGTGACGACCGTCTTCACGTCGATCGTCTCCCCGACGCGCGCGGACGGCTGCTCGACCTCGAGCAGCCACGGAATCCCCTTCGCCCCAGCCGTGGGAGCAGCGACCAGTGCGAGAGCCAAGACGGCGACACTTGTGAGCAACCGTCCCATTGCGCTACTACACCGGCAGGGAGCTCGCGGTTCCAGCTCGCGTCGCTACCGCGACGGCGTGTCTCTGGACCAGGTCCCGAGACGCGGCCCGGGCGCGGGCCGATCGCACCGCCGCGCGACTCGGGGTGACGGACTGTTTGGAAGCGGACTGAGGCTCATTACTGTTGGCACGTGGAGCCGGTACGTCAGCGCGGCGTCGTCAAGCGCCTCGTCGAGCGGATCGAGGCAACGGCCGATCTCGAGGCCGCGTTTCTACTCGGCTCGCTCGCCCGCGGCGACGCCGACGACCTGAGCGACGTCGACGCGTTCGTCATCGTGAGGGAAGGCCGTTTCGACGCTGCGTGGTCGGAACGCCACGCGTTGCGCGGCGACGAAGCGCTCGCGGCCTGGGACGACGTCGACCCGGAGCGTCCCGAAATCGGCGCGCACAAGTGGATCACGCGCGACCTCGTGCTGGTCGAGGTCGTCCTCGCGACCACGTCGAGCGGAATCCGGCTCGCCGACCCCTTCGCCGTCGTCGCGGGCGACGCGGCCGTCGCCGAGCGAGTCGGGCGGCGACCGCCGATTACGCGAGCGGACCTGCGCGCGTTCGCTGACAAGCGCGTCGCGACCGGTCACGCCCACGAGATCGAGAGCGCCTACGAGTCGCTCGTCAACGCGGTGCGACACGCCGGTGCCGGGGAGACCACCAAGGCGCCACGTACGTGAACTCAGCTACGACGGATCAGGCCGCTGCGTCGCGCAGCGTCTGCGAGTCCGCGAGCGCGCGGAGCTTCTTCAGGCTCTGGTTCTCGATCTGCCGGATCCGCTCGCGCGTGACGTTGAACGTGCGCCCGACCTCGTCGAGCGTGCGCGGCGGCTTGCCGTCGAGCCCGTAGCGGAGCTCGAGCACGGCCCGCTCACGCGGCGAGAGCATCGAGAGCACCTTCTTCAGCGCCTCCTTGCGCATCGCCGTCTCCGCCTCCTCGTCGGGCGCAGGCGCGGACTCGTCGGTCAGGAAGTGACCAAACTCCGACTCCTCCTCGTCGCCGACGGGCTTCTCGAGCGACACCGGCGTCTGCGCGCTGCGGCGGATCTGCTCGACCTCGTCCGGCAGCAGATCGAGCTCGCGGCCGATCTCGTACGACGACGGCTCGCGACCTAGCTCGGCGCGAAGCTTGCGCTCCGAGCGCGCGATCTTGTTCAGCTTCTCGACGACGTGGACGGGCATGCGGATCGTCCGCGCCTTGTCGGCGAGCGCCCGCGCGACCGCCTGCCGAATCCACCACGTCGCGTACGTCGAGAACTTGAAGCCCTTGCGGTAGTCGAACTTCTCGGCGGCGCGCACCAGGCCGATCGTCCCCTCCTGGATCAGATCGAGGAACGGCAGACCCTGGTTCCGATAGCGCTTCGCGATCGAGACGACGAGGCGCAGGTTCGCCTCGACCATCTCCTGCTTCGCGCGATGGTCGCCGCGCTCGATCCGCTTCGCCAGCTCGACCTCCTGGGCTGCGGTGAGCAGGTCGACCTTGCCGATGTCCTTCAGGAACAGCTGCAGCGAGTCGGTCGAGATCTCTCGCGCGAGCTCGGCGGGCACGACCTCCTCCTCCTGCTGCGGCTCTTCGACGACGGAGATCTCCATCGCTTCCAGCGCGTCGTAGAACGAGTCGAGTGCCCCCGGCTCGAGATCCAGCTCGTCGAGTGCGAGCGCGATCTCCTCTGCGCTGAGCGAGCCGGCCTGCTTGCCGACCTCCAGCAGCCCCCTGGCCTCGTCTGTCGCCAGGACGTCCTCGACCCCAAGTGCCTGCCGGACTGCTGTGGTCCCTTCGCTCACGGCTCCCCCTCCAAGATCCGTAGCTGCCACTCTCACCTTATGGACGCGTCGGACGGAGTCAATGTCTCCTCCTCGGCGGCGGAAGTCTGCCTGAGGTTTCGGACGGCCGCCATAGGCCGTTCGGCTCATCTTTCCTTAACACGCGGCCCACGCCCTCAAAGACGCTGCAGGAACCGCTCCGCTTCCCTTCCCAAGCGGGTTTCCGGTCCGAGCGCCCAGGCCTTCCGCAGCTGGCGTTTGCCGTCCGAGACATCGCCGATCCAGAGCAGGAGCACCCCAAGGTGGAACCGCACCGTCTGCGCGCGCGGGAAGCGGCGCGAGAGCGGGCCGAGGCGGGCGAAGGCGGGTGCTGGCGCGTCCTTGTCGAAGCGACCGACGGCGGCCGCGGTCAGCGCCTCCGGGTCCTCGGGTGCTAGCCGAACGGCTAGGTCGAAGACCCGCCGTGCCGACACCGGCCGCCCGAGCCGCTGCAATGCGGCGCCGTAGCGAAGCCGGTCGGCGACCGAGCGACCATGCGCGAGCACCGCGAGCTGCGCCGCCGGGCTGAGGCGCGCGAGCCTCGCCGGGTACGGCTCGCTGGGAAGGAAGAGCGGCAGGCCCGGCGCGAGGCGCGGGTGGAGGAAGTCGTCCGCACGGACCGCGTACGGCGTGTCCGGCTCGACGCGCGTCGCGGCCAGGAGCTCTCGCCGCGCAGCCTGCTCGTCGCCCTCGGCAGCGAGCGCCACGCCCTCGTGAAGGCGGACGACGGCGACGCTCCGCGGAAGCGCCTTCAGCTTCGCGAGCGTGTCCGGCCACGCGGCGAACGCAGCGCCCACCTGGGCCTCGGGCGAGTCGTAGCGCTCGAATATGGCGCGCGCCCGGACGCGCCTGCCCTGGGCGTAGAGGCGCGCTGCACGGCGGATCGCACGGGCCTCGGCGTCGTCGCGCACGCCGAGGTCGAGTAGGAGAGGCGGCGCCTTGGCGACCGGTTTGGTCTTCGCGTCGTCCCGCGTGAGCGTGACGAGTCCGGCGGTGCCCGCGGCCGCGAGGAGGGCGACCCCGCCAACGATCAGCCAGATGCGCGTCCGCGCGCTCATGCCGCCGCCACCCAGCCGCCCTCGAGCCGCGTCAGCCGCTCGTCGGCGAGCGCTTCCTTCGGCACCGGCCAGCTGAACCAGCGCAGCGCCTCGCGCTCGGGCGCGAGCACCGCCGCGCGCACGCCGGCGACGAACAGCTCCCTCAGCGCGTCGTCCGGGTCGCCTGCCGCCTCGACGTCCCAGAGCCGGAACTCGCTCGTGTGACGGTGCGGCTCCCCCTCGCGCTCGAAGATCAGCCCGCGCGACGCCACCGCGCCGACGCGTTCGAGCCGAGCGCGGGTGCGCCTAAAGGTGCGCGTGTCGAGTGCGAGCTCCTCCTTGAGCTCCTCGGTCGTGGAACGGCCGGCGGCCGCGAGGTGCTCGACGAACCGGCGCTCCTCCTCACCGTGCCTCCCCTCTCTCGCGCCGTCGAGCTCGGACAGGCAGAGCGGCGCGATCGCGTGCGCGACGCGGTCGCCGACGAAGAGCGTCTTGCCCTTGTGCAGCTTGGTCGCGCGGGCCGGAAGCGCCGCCGGCCACCAGTACTTCGTCTTCGGCCAGCTCCCGAATCCGGGAGCGTCGGACCACGGCTCCTCGTGGCACGCCCCGAAGAGACTTGGGAGCGCACAGTCGGGCGTCAAGGTGAGTACGCCGCGGTCCTCGAGGAACGCAGAGGCGTCCTCGAGCGTCTCGAGCGCGCGGTCCGGCGTCAGCCTGCACTCGAACTCGCGTTTAGTCGCTATCCTTTTGAAAGCAATGTCCACGCCAAGAGAACTGTTGCAGCAGCCACCCATCATCGAGCTCGACCAGGCGTCGTCGCTCCTCGACGGCGACGCCGTCTTCCTCGACGTGCGCGAGCAGAACGAGTGGAACCTCGGCCATGTGCCGGGCGCCGTCCACGTTCCGCGCGCCGACGTCGAGACCCGCGTGCCCGCCGAGCTGCCCGATCGCTCGAAGCGCATCGTCGTTTACTGCGCACGCGGCAACCGTTCGCGGCTCGCCGGCCAGACGCTCCAGCAGCTCGGCTACGAGCACGTCGAGAACCTGATCGACGGCTTCATGGGCTGGGAAGACGCGGGCTTGCCGACGATCGTCCCCTCGACGCTCGCCGCGGAGCAGCGGCGGCGCTACAGCCGCCATCTGCTGATCCCCGAGGTCGGTGAGGCGGGCCAGCGACGGCTGCTCGAGTCGCGGATCCTGCTGATCGGCGCGGGTGGCCTCGGCTCGCCGGCGTCGCTCTACCTCGCTGCCGCCGGAGTAGGCACGATCGGGATCGTCGACGACGACGTCGTGGACGACACGAACCTGCAGCGCCAGATCGTCCACTCGCTCGACCGGCTCGGGCATCCGAAGGTCGAGTCGGCACGCGAGACCATCGAGGCGCTCAACCCCGACGTGACTGTGAAGACGTTCCCCGAGCGGCTCAGCTCCGAGAACGTCGACCGGATCCTCGAAGAGGGCTGGGACGTGATCGTCGACGGCGCCGACAATTTCCCGACGCGCTATCTCGTCAACGACGCGTCCGTGTGGCACGGGATCCCCGTGGTGCACGGGTCGATCTACCGCTTCGAGGGGCAGGTCACCGTCTTTTCTCCCGGCGAGGGTCCCTGTTACCGCTGCCTCTTCCCCACGCCACCGCCGCCGGAGCTCGCGCCTTCGTGCGCCGAGGGCGGCGTGCTCGGTGTGCTCCCCGGCGTGATCGGGTCGCTGCAGTCGAACGAGGCGCTCAAGCTCGCGCTCGGCATCGGGGAGCCGCTCGTCGGCCGCCTGCTGCTCTTCGACGCGCTGGCCGCGTCCTTCACCGAGGTGGCGCTGCGGCGCGATCCGAATTGCCCCGTGTGCGGCGAGAACCCGACGATCACCGAGTACGTCGATTACGTCGAGTTCTGCAGCGGGGTGCACGCGTGAGCGTCGTCCGAATTCCTCCAACGCTGCGGACCGATACAGCCGGCGAACGCGAGGTGATCGCCGAGGGCGAGACCGTCGGCGAGTTGCTCGACGACCTCATGTCGCGCTTCCCGACGCTGAGCGGGAAGCTCGAGTTCGCGAACGTCTACGTCGGCGGCGAGGATATTCGGACGCGCGAGGGGTACGAAACCCCCGTGTCGGACGGCGACACCGTCATCCTGTTGCCGGCGATGGCCGGTGGCTGTTAAGCCGCAGCCCGCGGCGTCCCTGCTCGAGCTCGTCGGGAACACGCCGCTGGTCGAGCTCCGGCCGGAAGGCCACGTCCGCCTGTTCGCCAAGCTCGAGGGCCAGAACCCCACCGGCTCGATCAAAGATCGGATCGCGAAGGCGATGATCGAGACCGCCGAGGAGGCGGGCGAGCTCGAGCCGGGGCGCGAGCTGCTGGAACCCACCAGCGGCAACACCGGCATCTCGCTCGCGCTCGTCGCGAAGCTCAAGGGTTACCGGCTCACCTGCGTGATGCCCGAGAACGCGACCGAGGAGCGCAGGCGCCTGCTGCGGCTCTTCGGAGCGCAGATCGTCGAGTCGCCGGGAGCCGAGGGCTCGAACGGGGCCGTCCGCCTTGCGCTCGAGCTCGCCGAGCGGGAGCCGCGTTACTTCATGCCCTTCCAGTACGCGAACGAGGCGAACCCGCGCGCGCACTACGAGGGCACGGGTGCGGAGATCGCCGAGGCCCTCGACCGGGTCGACGTGCTCGTCGCCGGCCTCGGGACCGGCGGCACGCTGATGGGGACAGGCGCGCGCGTGCGTGAGTCCTTCCCCGACGTCGTCGTCGCGGCCGCGGAGCCGCTCGCCGGCGACCCGGTCATGGGGCTGCGCTCGCTCGAGGACGGCTACGTGCCGCCGATCCTCGACGTCTCGAAGCTCGACCGGAAGGTGCTCGTCTCGAACGCGGAGTCCGTCGCCGGGGTGCGCCGCCTGCTCGACGAGGAAGGCATCTTCGCCGGCGTCTCGTCCGGCGCGGTCGTGCACGTCGCTCGCAAGCTCGCCGCCGAACGCGACGAGGGCGTCGTCGTCGCCGTGCTCGCCGACGGCGGCTGGAAGTACCTCTCCGCCGACTTCTGGGACGCGGACGACGTCGAGGCCGCGATGGAGCGCACCGTCTGGTGGTGATCCCGGCGGAGGTGCGCGCCGCTCTCGAAGAGCACGCGCGCGCCGAAGAGCCGAACGAGGCTTGTGGTTTGATCGTCCTGCGGGACGGCCACGCCGAGCGGTTCGTGCCGGGTCGCAACGCCGCCGCTTCGCCGTACCGGTTCGAGCTCGAGGTCGATCCGGAGGTCTGGTTCCTCGAAGACGACGGCTACGAGCTCGCGGTCTTCCACTCGCACCCGTCGTCGCCGGCGCGGCCTTCGCGCACGGACGTGGAGAACATCGGCCTCTGGGAAGGCAAGCCGTACGTGATTCTCTCGGCGCGCACCGGCGAGCTCAATGCGTTCGCGATCCGCGACGGCCGAATCGACGAGCTGCCGCTGACGGCGTAGGCTCGCCGCGTGGCGTTCGCGCCGAAGCAACTGTTGCTCGGTTCCGGCATGCACAAGCGCGCTCCGCTGCTCCTCCACGACGGCCTCGCCGCGGGCATGGAGCTCCCCCTCCAGCGGGAACTCCACACACCGCGTTTCGCGAGATTCTGCGCCGACCGCTACAAGCGCTTCGCGCCGTTGCAGCAGTGGCTCGTCGAGCGCCTTACTTGACGGTGAAGGATCCCTTCATCGACGTCGCGTGCGGGTCGCACACGTAGCGATAGGTCCCCTTCTTGAGCTTCAGCGTCCAGGTCACCGTCGTGACGGCGCCCACCGATGTCTTCTTATTCACGCCGGGGCCGGTGAGATGAAAGTTGTGCGAGCTCGCCTTGTCCCTGACGGTGATCGTGTACGTGCCGGCGGGAAGCGACTTGACCTTCACGCCGCCTTTCGTGAGGTTGATCGTGAAGCCGGGGCCGACGGTCGCCACCAGCTTCGTCGCGGCTGTGGACGGCGCGGCGACAACGAGCGCAGCTGCGGCGGCCAGCCCCGCGAGGGCGTAGCGGATGCGTTTCATGCGTCTCCTCGGATCGTGGGATTCCTTCGGTGGGCTTCTACGCGAGTCTAGGTCGCCCGGATGTTTTGGTCCGGTTAAGCGAGCCGGACGGGCTCTCCCGTCGCGGCCGAGCGCAGCAGCGCATCGAGCACGCGGGCCTGCGCGAGGGATTCATCACGCCCGAGCAGCGGCTCCTCCTCGCCGCGGATCGCGCGCGAGAAGTTCTCCAGCTCGCACCGGTATCTGTTCGCGGACACGCGCGGGAACCGCTCGACGCCGTCGCGACGGCGGAGCTCGAGGTCGACGTCGTCCGCGACGAACGGCTGCGGCATGAACAGGCTTCCCTCGGAGCCCACGGCCTCGAGCTCGGTGCGAGGCGGGAGGTCGAAGGCGCAGTCGAAGTGGCCGAGGACGCCGTTCGCGAAGCGCATCGTCGCGGCGAAGCGCCCGTCGACCCCGCTCGGCGCGAGCGTCTGCTCGGCATGGACCATCCCCGGCTCACCTGCGAGGAGGCGCGAGCCGCTGACGCAGTAGCAGCCGAGATCGAGCAGGGCGCCGCCGCCGAGTTCCGGGTCCCAGCGCACGTCATTGGGCCGGTCGAGCATGAACGAGAACTGCGTGCGCACGAGCCTCAGCTCGCCGATCGCGCCGTCGTCGACGAGCTGCTTCAGCTTCTTCGTCTGCGGATGGTGCCGGTACATGAACCCTTCCATCAACAGCCGGCCGGCGCGGTCCGCCGCGTCGAACGCGCGCTCGACCTCGGCTGGGTTGCGCGAGAGCGGCTTCTCGCTCAGGACGTGCTTGCCGGCCTCGAGCGCGCGGATCGACCACTGGACGTGGAGTGCGTTGGGGAGCGCGACGTACACGGCGTCGACCTCGGGATCGGCAAGCAGCTCGTCGTAGCTCCCGTACGCATGCTCGAGGCCGCGCTCGTGCGCGTACGCCTGGGCGCGCGCACGGTCCCGACTGCCAACGCCGACGATCGTAACCAGGTCGGAGTCGCGCGCGCCGCCGAGGAGGGCCTCGTTGATCGCGGCGGTGCTGAGCAAGGCGAAGCGCGTTACCCCCATGCCATCTCCCCCATCGGGCGAAACGCGGTCTCGAGGATCCGGTGGTTGCGCGGGCGCGTGATCACGAAGAGGACGACCTCGGCGACGTCATCAGCGCTCATCATCCCAGCGAGCACGTCCCGCGGACGGCCGTACCCCTCCGCGAGCGCGAAATCGGTCGCGACGCCGCCGGGGCAGACGTTCGTGCAGCGCACGCCGCGCTCGCGCGTCTCGTGGTCGAGCGAGCGGATCAGGCCGACCTGCCCGAACTTCGACGCGCAGTAGACAGCCTCACCGGGAAGGCCGCGGCGCCCCGCCTCCGAGGCGATCGCGACGAGGTCGCCCTCGCCTCGCGCGAACAGGTGGGGGAGGCACGCTCGCGCGGCGTAGATCGTGCCCTTCAGGTTCACGTCGATCATCTCCTCGACGTGGTCGAGCGGCGTCTCCAGGAACGGATGGTACGAGCCGACGCCTGCGTTCGCGACGCAGATGTCGAGCCCGCCGAACTCCGCAACCGTTTGCGCAACCGCTTGCTCGACCTGTCCGAGGTCGCTCGCGTCGCACGGGAGGCCGAGGCCGATCCCGAGGTCGTCGCCGCTGCGAGACGCGAGACCGACCCTGACGCCCTGCTCCGCGAGCTTGCGCGAGACCGCGGCGCCGATCCCGCGGCTCGCTCCGGTCACGAACGCGACCTTTCCTTCCAGGCTCATTGCTCCTCCAGTGGTCGTAGGGCGGGGTACAGCAGCTTGAAGCGCGCGTAGCCGTGCTCATAGGCGTCACGCCACCCAGCGTCGGGCTCGACCTCGTCGCGAACGTGAACCGCGCGCTCGACCGCCTCGTGGACGTCCGCGTAGACGCCCGAGGAAACGCCGGCTAGGAGCGCCGCGCCGTACGCGGCGCCTTCCTCGACGACGGTGCGCTCCAACGGGATGCCGAGGACCGTCGCGACGATTCGAAGCCAGAGCTCGCTGCGCGCACCTCCTCCCGAAGCGCGGCCGAACTGCGCGTCGACGCCGAGGGCCCGGAGTACCTCGAGGCAGTCACGCAGCCCGTACGCGACACCTTCGAGCACCGCGCGGACGAGGGCGCCGCGGTCGTGACGGAGCTCGAGACCGACGAACGCGCCGCGCGCGTGCGGGTCGGCGTGCGGCGTGCGCTCACCGGCGAGGTACGGCGCGAAGAGCAGGCCCTCGGCGCCCGGCGGCCACTGCGAGGCCTCGCGCACGAGCTCCTCGTAGGACTCGCCGACGATCGCATCGCGTAGCCAACGGAGCGAGCCCGCCGCGGAGAGCATCACGCCCATCGCATGCCAGCCGCCCGGCACCGCATGGCAGAACACGTGGGCACGGGCCTCCGGATCCGTCGCGTACGACGGCAACGCGGCGAAGACGACGCCCGAGGTGCCGAGCACGACGGAGACGGGGCCCGGCCCGTCGATCCCGACACCGAGCGCTCCTGCAGCCTGGTCGCCCGCGCCGGGCGCGCCCGGGACGTCTGGTGACTCGTATGCGTCGGGCAGCCAGGCACGCGGGAGCTCGAGCGCGTCGAGCACCTCCTCCGACCAGCGTCGATGGGCGACGTCGAAAAGCAGCGTGCCGGATGCGTCCGCGACGTCGATCGGTCGATCGCCGGTGAGGCGCAGGCGCACGTAGTCCTTCGGCAGCAGCACATGAGCGATTCGCGCAAAGACGTCGGGCTCGTGGTTTCGCACCCAGAGCAGCTTCGGCGCGGTGAAACCCGTCAGCGCTCTGTTGCCTGTCAAGGCAATGAGTCGCTCGAGTCCGACGCGCTCCTCGATCTCCCTGCACTCCGCCTCGGTGCGCTGGTCGTTCCAGAGGATCGCAGGTCGCAGCACGCGGTCATCCGAGTCGAGCGCGACGAGCCCGTGCATCTGCCCCGAGAGACCGACGGCCGTCGCGCGCGGCAGCGCTGCGAGTGCGCGTTGCGAGGCGCGCCACCAATCCTCGGGGTCCTGCTCGGACCACCCGGGACGCGGGATCGAGAGCGGGTAGTCCTCTTCCGCGCGCGCGACCACTTCACCGTCCGGCGAGATCGCGAGCGCCTTCACGCCCGTCGTGCCGACGTCGAGGCCGACGAGGATAGGCTCAGCGTTCATGAAAGAGTTGCGGCCGGGGCTGTGGCGCTGGACAGCGCGTCATCCTGATTGGGAAGCCGACGCCGAGCTCGAGAGCCCGGCCGATTGGCCACCCGACGTCGGCTGCATCGCGCACTCGGCCGACGACGCGCTCGTGCTGATCGACCCGCTCGTCGTCGCCGGCTGGGAGGAGCTCGACGCGCTCGTCGATCGCCACGCGCGCGTCGCCGTGCTGCAAACGCTCCGCTGGCACGGCCGTAGCGTGAACGACGCCGTGGCCCGCTACGACGCCTCGAGGGAGCCGCCCGCCGGCGTCGAGCCGATCGAGATCGCGAACGCCGACGAGAGAATGTTCTGGCTGGCCGCGCCGGGCGCGCTCGTGCCCGGCGACCGACTGATCGGCGACGGCGCGGGCGGCGTACGACCGTGTCCCGACTCCTGGCTCGGCTACATCCGCCGGCAGGGCGGCGAGATCGACGGACCCGCGCTCCGCGAAGCGCTCCGCCCGCTCGTCGACCTGCCGATCGAGTTGATCCTCCTCTCCCACGGCGACCCGATCCTCTCCGACGGTCGCGCGGCGCTCGAGCGCGCACTGGAGGTGTAGTGCGGGAACTGCGGCCCGGACTGTGGAGCTGGACGGCACCTCATCCGTCGTGGACCGAAAAGGACGAGGAATGGGGACCCGAGGTTCGCTCATACGCTTATGACTCGGGCTCATCCCTCGTCCTCTTCGACCCGATCGCGCCCCCGACTCTGCTCGAAGGGCTTGTCGAGGCTCAGGAGGTCGCCGTCCTCCTGACGGCGGCGTGGCACAGACGGGATGCAGACGAGTGCGTCGAGCGCTTCGGCGCGCACGTCCACGCGTCGACCGACGAGCCGCCTACGGATGTCGAGCGGCGCGCGACGTACTACGCGGACGAAGTCGCGTACTGGATCCCCAGGCACAACGCGCTCGTCGTCGGGGACGCATTCCTCGCGGAGCGCGAATTCAAGCTCCAGGACGAGTGGCTGCCGCCCGGCGTGACGCGCGAGCAGATGCACGAAGGCCTCCGTTCGCTGCTCGAGCTCCCGGTCGAGTTGGTCCTCGTCACGCACGGTGACCCTGTGCTCGAAGACGGGCGTGGAGCGCTGCGCTCCGCGCTCGACAAGTAGATGGAAGAGATTGCTCCCGGCCTGCGCCGCTGGACGGCGCGGCACCCGGACTGGGAAGAGGACGTCGCCTCGCTCGCGCTCGAGTCGGACGACGGCCTGATCCTGATCGACCCGCTCGATCCGCCGCGCGGCGTGCGGAGCCCTGACCACGTGTTGCTCACGGTCTTCTGGCACCACCGCTCGACCGCAGACCTGAAGGCGAAGCACGTCTGGTCGCCGGGCTCGGTTCGTGCGCTCGGGAACCGCGGCGTCGAGGTGACGGACGTGTTCAGCGCGGGCGACGCACTCCCCGGCGGCGTGCAGGCATTCCAGACCGCGCGCCGGAACGAAGCCGTCTACTGGCTCCCGAAGCAACGCGCACTCGTGGCCGGCGACGTGCTCCTCGGCGCCGGCGCGAAGCCGCGCGCCACGGACGACCCGCTGCGCTTGTGTCCCGAGCGGTGGCTCGGCGCCAGGACCACGCACGAGGACCTCCGCGCGTCGCTCGCGCCGCTGCTCGAGCTCCCGGTCTCGCGTGTGCTCGTTTCGCACGGCGAGCCGATCCTCCGCCACGGCAGGCGGGCGCTCGAGCGCGTGCTCGAATCGGGGTGAAGCGGCGCTAGGTCCGGCCGCCGTTCCCGCCGCGCGTCTCCGGGACTCCGATGTTGGGAGTCGGAGGCGGGGCGGGAGGAGGTGTCGGTCTCGGATTCGCCATGCTCTCAGCCAAGAGTACCCCCGACGGCAAGCAGAAGGAAGATGACCTCTGCCGCGAGCGCCACGGACGCTGTCTGGAATCCGCGTAGGAGAGATTGGAGCGCATCGTCGTTGTGCTCGCGGAACCGGTCCAGGTCGTATGCGAGACGTCGATGCACCTCGTCGATGTCGTCGCGAAACTCGTAGAGCTCCTCGTAAATCCGCGAACCGGCCAACGAGAAGATCAGGTCCCGCTTCGGCAGGAGCACGTAGATGCTCGCCCCGACAGAACACGCGAAGGCGAGTAGCGCGAGGACCGTCAGTACGAGCGGCCCGTTGTCGAGGGCCGTGTCCCCGAGAAATGACGCCGCGAGGGCGGACGCGGCGAGGACGAGGCCCGTCCTCGCGCGAAGTTCGCTGAAGACCTCGTCCTGTTTGTCCAAGCTCCGCAATGAAGAGTCGTATGCGAGACGCGCAAGCTCGTCGGGCACAACCCGATACTGCAGTGCGCATCGGCTGGGCCGTGTCCCGTCGGGACGTCACGCTCCGAGCGCGGCGTAGACGAGCTCATAGGCGCGGACCGCGTCTTTCTGTTGCTGTGCCTCGAATAGCGCTGCGTCGTCGATCCGGTTCGCGACGTCCCAGATGAAGCGCCACTGCATCACGCTGCGGCGTACTGCATCGACCGCATCCTCCGTGTACGGGTAAAGGTCGAAGCCGAGCCGCTCGCCGTTGTCGCCGTAGCCCGCGCGCTTCAGCTCGAGCGCGAGCTCGAGCGTCTCCATGAACGCCGTCGCACCGACCATGTTGTCGTCGTCGAACGTGCCCCAGCCGGAATTCGCGTGCTGGTGGCCGAGCAGTCCTTCCGCCGCGAGCATCGCCGCGTACTCGGGGAGGTGCTCGCCGTTCATGAGCAAGTGCTGCCAGTCCATGTTCACCTGCACGTTGTCGAGGCCCTGCGCGCGCAATGTGTGGATCACGTGCAACGTCATCCCGATGTTGCGCATGAAGATCTTCATCGCGGGCTCGGAGTTCTTGTGTTCGAGGAAAAGCTTGATCCCTCGCTCGCGTGCGCGCTGCGCGGCCTGCCCGACGCCGTCGATGAAGCGCGCCCAGCTGTCCGCGTACGGCGTCTGGAAGGGGTAGTTGTAACCCTCGATCCCCGGCCAGAGGACGAACTGCGCGCCGAGCTCGCCCGCGAAGTCGACCCCGTCGAGCGTCCGTCGTACAGCGTCGTTGCGGACGCCGTCATCCGGCGAGGAGAGCCCGCCCTTGCCGAAGATCGGATCGAGGTGGAGGCCGCTGCAGATCGTGTAGACGTCGTGCTCGCCGAGCGCGGCGCGGACCTCGTCGAGGTTCTCCGGCGAGAGCTCGTTCGGGTAGTGGAACTCGTAGCCGTCGATCAGGTCACCGAGGCCGCCGGCCGCACGCTCGACCCGCTGCGCCGTCGTCTCGTCGCGGTGCTTCGGCTGGTAGCCCATCGGGACGAAGCGGGTCACCATCGGCCCGAAGGCCCAGATGCCGAGTGATGTCTTCATCGCGCGATCCTCTCACGCGCCCGCTTGCTTTCGGAAACGGGGTCTGTCAGGCTCGGCAATCGCTTGCGCAACCGATTGTCCGCCGCCGAGGAGGAGCTGGCCGTCGAGGGCGGTCGCGTCGCGCGTTCCCGGCCGGAGCCGCCGATGTTCCCGGGCGGGATGGAGATCGGCGAGGAGGAGATCGAAGCCGTCACGCGGGTCCTCCGAAGCCGGAACGTTTTCCGGTACTACGGCGTCGGCGACGGCCCCGGCGAGGTCGACGCGCTCGAGCGCGAGTTCGCGGCGCACATGGGCTCGCAGCATGCGCTCGCCGTCAACGCCGGCTCGGCGGCGCTGATCTGCGCGCTCGCCGCGTCGGGAATCGGGCCGGGCGACGAAGTCGTGGTCCCCGCGTACACGTGGAACGCGACGCCGAACGCGATCCTGGCCGTCGGAGCGATGCCGGTGCTCGCCGAGGTCGACGAGTCGCTCACGCTCGATCCGGTGGACGTCGTGTCAAAGATCACCGAGCGGACGCGGGCGATCTTGCCCGTGCACATGCGCGGCGCGCCCGCGGATCTCGAGCCACTCCTCGCGCTCGCCCGTGAGCGCTCGCTCGTCGTCGTCGAGGACGTCTGCCAGGCCGCGGGCGCGTCGTACCGCGGTCGCCGGCTCGGCACCTGGGGCGATGCGGGCGCGTTCAGCCTGCAGTTCAACAAGGTGATCACCACGGGGGAAGGCGGCCTGCTCGTCACCGACAGCGGCGAATTGCACGACCTGGCGATCGACGTGCACGACTGCGCCGGCCGTGCGCGCCGCGGGGAGGGCGTTCCGCGCTGGCCCGGCTTCAACTTCCGCGCGTCAGAGCTCGTCGGGGCGATCGGCCGTGTGCAGCTCCGCCGGCTCGACTCGCTGCTCGAGCGAATGCGCGAGCGGCACACTTGGCTCGCGGAGCGCGTCGCGGAGCTGCCGGGACTGACCTTGCGGCGCGAGAACGACCCCGCCGGGTCGGCGGGCATCGCGCTGGTCGCGTTTACCGACGAGGCCGAGCTCGCGCGCCGCGCGGTCGAAGCGCTCCAAGCCGAAGGCGTCGCCGCGATGCAGATCTACTCGCCCGACGTCGTCGACCTGCACGTCTACCCGTACTGGCAGCCCGTGCTGGACGCGCTCGACGAGCCGCCCTCGTGCCCGCGGACGCTCGACCTGCTCGAGCGTGCGGTCCACATCGACGTCTCGCCGCTCCTCCAGCAGGACGACCTGGACGAGATCGCCTTCGCCTACGAGAAGGTCGCGAGGACGCTGCTCGCGTGAGGCTGCGCGTCGGCGTCGTGGGCGGCGGCCTGATCGCCCAGGCGATGCATATCCCGAATCTGTTCCAGCTCGACGACCGTTTCGAGCTCGCTGCGCTCGCGGAGCCCGCCGAGACCATCCGCGAGCGGCTCGCCGCGCGCTACGGGATCCCGGCGGTCTACGCCGACCACCGCCGACTGCTCGAGGACGATCTCGACGCCGTCGTCGTTTGCTCGCCGAGCGCGACGCATGTCGGCGCGGTCCTGGACGCGCTCGATGCCGGGCTCCATGTCTTCGTCGAGAAGCCGCTCTGCATCACGCTCGCCGACGCGGACGCGATCGTGACCGCGCGCGACGCCGCCGGGCGGGTGGTGCAGGTGGGCTACATGAAGCGATTCGATCCGGCCTTCGAACGGCTGGTCGCCGAGCTTCCAACCGACGCCGCGCTGCTCCGCTACGTGCGCGTCGTCGTCAACGACCCGGAGTTCGTCCCGTACTTCGGTGCCGACGAGATCGTTCGCGGCGAGGTGCCGGCCCAGGTCGTCGAGGAGACGAAGCAGATCGAGCGCGAGCAGGTCGAGGCGGCCGTGGGCCGCGCCGACTCCGAGGTCGTGACCGCCTTCGTCGACGGCTACCTCGGGAGTCTCGTGCACGACGTGAACGTCGTCCACGGCGCGCTTGAGCGGCTCGGGCTCGTCCTCCCCGCCCCGGTCGCCGACGCGGCGTGGTGGGCCGGCGGCACCGCGCTCACCGGCTCCGTGCAGCTCCCCGACGGCGTGCGCTGGGACAGCGCGTGGATCCAGCTGCTCGAGCTGCGCGAGTACCGGGAGAGCGTGACGTTCGTCTTCGCCGACTCGATCCGCTCGCTCGAGTTCCCGTCGCCGTGGCTGCGCCAGTCGCCGACGCGCTACGAGCGCAGCGGTGCCGACCGCGCGGCGCGCGTCGCGACGAGCTTCGAGTCGGCCGAGGAAGCCTTCGTGCGTGAGCTGGTGCACTTTCACGACTGCGTCGCGACCGGGGCGACGTGCCGGACCCCACCCGAGCAGGCGCGGGTCGACATCGCCGTGCTGACCGACATGTTCCTGGCGGCCGCGTGAGAGCCGGGATCGTCGGCCCCGGCTGGGTCGGTCGCGTGCACGCGCACGCGCTGCGCGAGCTCGGTGTCGAGATCGCTGCAGTGTGCGGCCGCACGCAGGAGAGCGCGGCCGCACTTGCCGCCGAGTACGGCGGGAGTGCCTGGAGCGACCTCGACGAGATGCTGCGCGCGGTCGAGCTCGACGTTCTGCATGTGTGCACGCCGAACCATCTGCACGCTCCTCAGTCCGTGCTCGCGCTCGAGCACGGCCTCCACGTCGTCTGCGAAAAGCCGCTCGCGATGAGCGCGGACGAGAGTGCGCGCATGGTTGCCGCTGCCCAGGGGCGCATCGGAGCTGTGGCGCACCACGTTCGCGGTTATCCGCTCGTCGATCACATGCGTCGCCAGATCGCCGACGGCTCGCTCGGAGAGATGCACGTCGTGCACGGCCGCTACCTGAACGACGAGGCGCTCTTCCCGGGCGACCACTGGCGCTTCGACCCTGCGCGCAGCGGCCCTTCGTACGCCATGGGCGACCTCGGCGTCCACCTCGTGGACACGATCGAGCACGTGACCGGGCTCCGCATCGCGGAGGTCTTCGCCGAGCTCCGAAGCTTTCGCGAAGGGCTCGCGCTCGACGACACGGCCGCGGTCCTCCTCCGCTTCGAGGGCGGCGCCGTCGGCTCGCTCCTGGTTGGCGGCACAGCACCGGGCCGCAAGAACCAGCTCCTCTTCGAGTGTGAGGGCAGCCGCGGCGGCTTCACCTGGGACCAGGAGCAGCCGGAGCTCCTGCTCGAGCGTCCGGTCGAGAGCGGGCCGCGCCACGTCTGGAAGAGCGGCGAGCTCGCGCGCTTCCCGCCCGGGCACGGCGAGGGCTACGGCGACGCCTTCCGCAACATCCTCGGCGAGGCCTACCGCGCGATGCGCGGCGAGCCGCATGCCTCGTTCGCGACCTTCGCGGACGGCCACCGGGGAATGCAGATCCTCGAAGCGATCGTCGAGAGCGCCCGCACCGGGCGCTGGGTTGCCCCTAGATGGCTGATGCCATGAGATCGCCGGATCCGGGCGCGGCCCAGACACGCCAGATCGCGCAGCCGGACGCGCGAGATCGTGGCATCAACCATCTAGGCCGCGCGCAGCCGGCGGGCCCGGCGGATCGCGCCCGGGAGCAGGAACGCGACGGCGCTCAGGAGCAGCGAGCCCGCGAGCAGCAGCGACGCGACCGCGTTCACCTCCGGTGTGATCCCAAACTTGACCTGCGTGTAGATGTAGGTCGGCAGCGTGTTGTGGCCGCCGATCAGGAAGAGCGTGATGATGAACTCGTCGAGCGACAGCGTGAACGCGAGCAGCGCGCCGGCGAAGACCGCGGGCATGATCAGCGGCAGCACGACGTAACGCAGGCGGTTGAACGTGTTCGCGCCGAGGTCTGCGGCGGCGCGCTCCAGCGCGACGTCGAAGCCCTGCAGACGCGCCGCGACGAGCAGCAGCACGAAGGGGGTCGTGTAGACGCTCTGGCCGATCACGGCGGTCTGCGCCGAGAGCTGGACGTTGAACACGCTCGTGAAGAGGACCAGCAGGCTGATCCCGATCAGCAACCCGGGGATCATGATCGGAAGCGTCATCCCAACCCGGATTCCGCTCCGGAAGGGCAGCTTTCGCGCCCGGACGAGCGGGAACGCCGCAGCCGTCCCGACGACGGTCGAGATTGCCGTGACCTGAAGCGCAACCTTGATCGACGTCGAGAACGCGTCCCGCACCTGGTAGTCGTCGAAGACCTGCCGGTACCAGTCCGTCGTCCAGCCCGTGATCGGGAACGTCCCGTAGCGGTTGGCGTTGAAGCTGAAGACGACCAGGATCACGATCGGTGCGAACAGGAACGCGTAGACCAGCACCGCAAAGCCGCCGAGGAAGACGCGCACCAGCTGCGCACGCCGAGAGACGGCCTCGACCTCATGCATGGAGCGTCTCCTCGCGCAACTCCAGCGAGCGGCGGAAGATCACGAGCAGCACGACGATCAGCGCCGCGATGATCAGCGCAGCGGCTGCGCCGCGCGTGTATTGCGCACCCTGGAAGAAGTTGACGATCAGGTTCCCGATCATCACGCCCTTCGCCCCGCCGACGAGCTGCGGTGTCAGGTACTCGCCGAGGATCGGGATGAAGACGAAGATCACCGCCGTCACAATGCCCGGCAGCACCTGAGGCAGCAGGATGCGTCGGATCGCGGTCAGCGGCGCGGCGCCGAGATCCATCGCCGCGCGGAGCTGGTCCCACTGGAAGCGCTCCAGCGCCGCGTACAGCGTCAGCGCGGCGAACGGAAAGTAGAGGTAGACGAGCACGAGTACGACCGCGGGGCGGTCGTAGAGGAAGAACGAGACCGGCCGGTCGGTGAGCGAGATCCACTGCAGGAAGCGATTGAGCGCCCCCTGCTCGCCGAGGATCGTCAGCCACGCGTACACCCGCAGCAGGTAGCTCGCCCAGAAAGGCACGATCACCAGCACGAGCAGCGGCTTCTGCCAGCGGTGCGGAACGTGACGGACGAGCCAGTATGCGAACGGAAACGCGACCGCAATCGTCAGCGCCGTCGCGAGCACGGCGACCCAGATCGTCGCCCAGAACGTCCGGACGTACGTGCCGACGCTGAAGAAGTAGCGGTAGTTGTCGAGCGTCCAGTCGTGGACGACGTTGTAGTCGACGACCCGCCAGAAGCTGTAGGCGACGATCAGCCCGAGCGGAACGAGGAAGAACGCTCCGAAGAGCACGAGCGCGGGCAGGAAGCCCGCGTACTCGGCGAGTGGGGCGATTCGGTCACGGGCGGCCCCGAGCCGCGCGCGCGGCGCGGCCGGGACCGTCGCAACCTTGCCCTCCATCAGGCCCCGAACACCTCGTTGAAGGCGTCGGTGTAGGCCTGCTGGTCGCCCGCAGGGCCCTTGATCGTCATCTCGAGCGCCTTCTCCGGCTTGCTGTACAGCAGCCGGTCGGCACGATCCTTGTGACCCTGGTCGACGAGGAGCTTGTACGCCTTCTCGTTGAAGAGCGGACGTCCGTTCGTGATGAAGTTCTGCGCGATGTACGGAGCCTGCTCCGCGTTGTCGATGAAGCGCGCGAACGAGTCCTTGTTCTTCGACGCCTTCACCATCTGCTCGGAGTCGATGAAGCCGATCGTCCCTTCGCTCGGGTACGCGGGCTTCACGACGGGGCCGCCGGCGTCCTTGACGCGGTCGTCGCTGCCGAGGTTCGTGATCCCGATCCACGCCGACTCGTCGGCGAGCGCCCGGATGACCTCGTTGTTCTGCGACGCGAGCTTGAGCACGTTCGGCTTCAGCTGCTTGAGGTAGTCCTTCGCCTTCGAGATCTCTGCGGGAGTCATCGAGTACGGATCCTTCGCGCCCGTGGCGCGCGCGGCGATCGCCATCATGTCCGTCGGGATGTTCTCGAGCGAGATCTTGCCCTTGTACTGCTTGTCGAGGATCGCGTGCCACGAGTCGGGCACGGTCTTGACGTGCTTGGGGTTGTAGTAGATCTGCACGGTCGACCACGAGAACGGGTAGCCCATGTAGTTCGACCCGTCCTGCCAGAACTCGAAGGAGCGTGCGATCGAGAACAGCTGCGACGAGACGGGAATCGAGGCGAGGTCGAACGACTCCGTGAGCCCGTCCTTCAGGTACTTCGGGACCCAGAGTGCGTCGCCCGAGACGATGTCGAACTGGCCACCCGTCTGCTTGATCTTCAGATAGGCGTCGGCGTTGTCGCTGAAGAGCTGCGGCCGCGCGGTGATCTGCGTCTTCTTCTTCACGGCCGCGAGCTGGTCGTTTGCGTAGTGGTCGGACCACGTCAGCCAATTGAGCGTCGCCGCCTTGCCGGTGGCGCTCGCCTCGGTCGTCGTCGCGGACGAGCCCGAAGAGCCGCCGCAGGCTGTGAGGTAGAGGCCGACGCTCCCGAGCGCGGCGCCGCGTAGCACCTCGCGCCGGGTCAGGGGCCGTTCGATCGAGCTCATGCTCCTTCCTCCTTCTCGCGTGTGTCGGGGAGAGCAACGGCGTCATCGGGCTCCCACCAGACCGCGACGTCGGTGTCCGGCTCGAGGCCGACCGCGGCGCGATCGCGTCCGTAGACGACGGACGTGAGCGGCGTCGGGCTGGCCGGGACGGACACGACGACACGGGTGTGGTTGCCGAGGAACGACGTCTGGGCGACGCGGCCTCGCAGCGCCTCCGGCGGCCCTTGCGAGGCCGCGGTGACGTGAACCGATTCGGGGCGGATCATCAGGACGGCCGGGCCGTTGCGAGCGCCTGCGCAGGGAAACCTGGTGCCGTCGGCGAGGGTGGCGGCCCCCGCCGCCGCGTCGAGCGACACCTCCAGGAAGTTGGACTCGCCGATGAAGTCGGCGACGAAACGGGACGTGGGCCGGTGATAGATCTGCTCGGGCGTGCCGACCTGCTCGATCCGGCCCTCGTCGAGGACGGCGATGCGGTCCGCCATCGACATCGCCTCCTCCTGGTCGTGTGTGACGTAGACGAAGGTCGTCCCGATCTCGCGATGGATCTGCGCGAGCTCGACCTGCAGGCGCTTGCGGAGCTTGAGGTCGAGCGCGCCGAGCGGCTCGTCCAGCAGCAGGACGGCCGGGCGGTTGACGAGCGCACGCGCGACGGCGACACGCTGCTGCTGGCCTCCCGAGAGCTGCGACGGGAAGCGGTCCGCGAGCCCTTCCAGTCCGACGAGCGCGAGGGCCTCCCCGACGCGCGTGCTCGACTCGCCGCGCGGCACACGCGCCATGCGCAACCCGAACGCGACGTTGTCGCGCACGGTCATGTGCGGGAAGAGCGCGTAGCTCTGGAAGACGGTGTTGACCGGCCGACGGTGCGCCGGGAGCCGGTCGACGCGCTCGCCGCGGATCTCGATCGTCCCCTCCGACGGCGCGAGGAAGCCGCCGATCAGGTTCAGCGTCGTCGTCTTCCCGGAGCCCGACGGGCCGAGGAGGCAGAAGAACTCGCCGTCGCCGATGTCGAGATCGGTCGGCTGCAGCGCCTCGTGGCGGCCGTAGCGCTTCGCCAGTCCGCGCAGCGAGATCGCCGCGACCCGCGTCGCCTGATCGACGTCCGTGGGCTCGGCGACGCTCAGCATCCGCAAGAGCGGCGCACGACCAGCCGGACGGGAACACGCACCTCGTTGCGCTCGACATCGTCGGAGCCGATGCGCTCGAGGAGCAGCGTGGCCGCCACGCGTCCGAGCTCCGCGGGCTCGTAGGCGATCGCGGTCAGCGCCGGTTCCAGCAGCGGGGCGAAGTACGGGTCGTCGAAACACGCGAGCGCGACTTCGTCCGGAACCTTGACGCCCAATTCGCGACACGCCGCCAGGCAGCCGACGGCGAGCTCCGCGCTGCAGGCGACGATCGCACTCACGATCGGCTCAGGCTCGAGCAACTCGATCGACTGCTCGTAGCCGCTTTCGTGCGTCCACCGGCAGAGGCGCACGAGGTCTTCCGCGGAAACCGTTTGCGCAATCGCTTCCTGGCGGAACGCATCCAGGCGCTCGATCGCGCTCGTCTCCCGCTGCGGTCCCGCCAGCACGCCGATCGAACGGTGCCCGTGGTCGACGAGATGCCGCACGAGCAGCCCGATCCCCTCACGGTTGTCGAGCAGCACGACGCCGTCCCCTATGTCTTCGAGCGCGGTGTCGAAGAACACACACGGCGTGCGGCGCATGCTCAGCACACTCTCGAAGCTCTCGGGCGAGACGCCCGTCGTCGAGACGAGCAGGCCGTCGACCTGGTGCATCAGCAGCGTTCGCAATGCGGCGAGCTCGCGAGGCGCCTCCTGCTCGGAGTCCATCAGCATCACGCGATACCCCTCGCGCTCCAGCAATCGTTGGGCGCCCTGAAGCACGGCCGCGTAGAACGGGCTCGATACGTCAGGGACGACGAAGCCGATGGTGTGTGTCCGCTGGGTGCGGAGCGACCGGGCCAACGGCGACGGCTCGAAACCGAGCTCCTCGGCGGCCGCGAGGACCGCAGCCCGTGTCTCGGGCGTGAACTGGCCGAGGCCGTTCAGGGCCCTCGAGGCCGTGGACGACGAGACGCCCGCAAGGCGCGCGACGTCGGCGAGCGTCGCCCGTCCTGCGGAGGTGCCGCGCGTCATCGCGACTCTGTCGATCGCCCGCCTCGAGACCAGGAGAATCGATTGCGCAAGCGATTGCGACGCTGTCACAGCGGCCGCGGTGTGTCAAGGAGCGTGGCATCCTCGGGTCGATGGCGCGCCTCGCCACCGTCCTCGTCGTCGCGTTCGTGGCGGCAGTCGCCGCGGCCGGCGTCGTGGATGCACTGCGGCGGGAGTCGCCTCCGGCCCGGGGACTCCGCGGCACGCTCTTCTACGCCGACCAGCGCTGCCGGCTTGCGGCGGTTCGGCTGCCGACGCTCGCAAGGGCTCCCGCTCCCGCGGTGCAGGCGTGCGACTTCGCTGTCTCGCCGGCCGGGTCGCGGGCCTCGAGCTGGTCGATCTGGGGCAGCGCCGAGCCGCTGGTCGCGTCCTGCGGGCAGGACGAGGTCGAGATCGTGTCGCCTCGCGGCCCCGCGCTCGGCCTCGTCGGCGGATGCGCGCCCGCCTGGGGGCCGCGCGGCGAGCTCACATTCGTGCGCCGCGGGAGCGTCGTCGCGTTCCCGTTGCACGGTCGGGCCCGCGTTGTCCTCCCGCGCGACTGGCTGCGGCGCGCGCTCGGGCTCCGCCGTGCGACCCAGGTCGTGTCCGCAGCGTGGACCGGACCGCGCGGGCTGGCCGTCGTCGTGCGCACAAGCGACAAGGACGACCTCGTCGCGGTGTTCGCCGGCAGCCGCCTGATCGCGAGCGCACGCCCGGGCGGCCGGCTCGGCCGCGTGAGCGTCCGTGCGGACGGCAAGGCACTGATCGTCGCGCGCTCGGACGAAGTCTTGCAGCTCGACGCGCGACTGCGCGTGCGCGCAACGCGAACGGCTCGCGCTGCCGCGTGGTCGCCCGACGGAAGTCGGCTCGCGCTCGCAACCGGTACGCGCGTCGTCGTCATCGACACCGCCACTGGACGCTCGGTCGCCCGCCCGCTCCCGCTCGACGCGGTCGCGCTCGCCTGGCGGTAGCTACTGGGCGGTCCAGCCCCCGTCGACGACGATGCTCGTTCCGTTGACGAGCCCTGCGCTCGGCGAGGCGAGGAAGATCACCGCGGCGGCGACTTCGGTCGTCGTGCCGACGCGGCCGATCGGGATCCGCGAGAGCACCTCACGGAGGAAGTCGGGTTGGTCGAGGCGCTCCGCGGTGCCCGGCGTGCGAATGAACGTCGGCGCGACGGCGTTCACCGTCACGCCGTACCGGCCCCACTCGAGCGCGAGCACCTTGGTCAGCAGCTCGACGCCGCCCTTCGAGGCTGAGTACGCAGCGTGCCGTGGGATGCCGACGTGCGCCGCCTGCGAGCTCATGTTCACGATCCGGCCGTAGCCCGCGCGCACCATGTGGCGGCCCGCGGCCTGGGAGGCGAAGAAGAGACCGCGCAGATTCACCGCCATCAGCTCGTCCCACTCCTCCTCGGTCGCGTCGAGCGCGTCGTGGTTCGTCCCGAGCCCCGCGTTGTTCACGAGCACGTCGAGCTTGCCGTGGCGCGCGACCACCTCGTCGACGGCTGCGCGGATCGAGGCGACGTCGCGCAGGTCGAGTTGCACGGGCTCGGTCGGAGCGTCGTCGCCGCGCACGCCTGACACGACCGTCGCCCCAGCTCCGGCGAGCGCTAGGGCGATGTCGTGGCCGAGGCCGCGGTTGGCGCCGGTGACGAGCGCCACCTGCCCGTTGAGATCGAAGCTCGGCTGTTCCATCAGATCCCGACGTGCCGGCGCAGCCACTCGCGGTTTCGCACCTGCGCCTCGGCGGACTCGCGCAGCTCCTCGTCCTCGCGAGGGATGCGGTCCTGCTCGACGACGACCCAGCCGTCGTAGCCCGCGAGCCGGAGCGCGTCGAAGAACGCGGGCAGGTCGACGTCGCCGTGGCCAAGTTCGGTGAACATCCCGCGCCGCCAGCCCTCGATCACGTCCGCACGCTCCTCGATGATCTGCCGGACAACGTCGAGCCGCACGTCCTTCACGTGGACGTAGTTCACGCGGTCGCCGTGGTCGCGAAGGAGCTCGATCGGGTCGGTGCCGCCGAGGAGCAGGTGCCCCGTGTCGACGAGCAGCCCGAGGTCGGTGAGCTCGAGGGCGCGCTCGATCTCTGCCTTTGACTCGATATACGTGGCCGTGTGCGGGTGGAGCGTCGGCGTGAATCCGCGCGCCTGCGCCACCTCCTGCGCGCGCTTGACGCCGTCCGCCCAGCTTTTCCAGCCCGCCTCGTCGAGGCTGGGGCCTCCGCGTCCGGGGTTCGCGCGGCGCTCCGGCGAGCCGCCGTCGCCGAAGACGGGTCGCGCGTTCCACGCGCCCGCTGCATCGAAGTGGTCGAGCGTGAACTCCATCCCGCGCAGGTCCTCGTCCAGATGCGCCGGCTCGCTGAAGCGCACGGGGCACCAGCCGCCCGTGAGCTCGAGCCCGTACCGGTCGAGCCGCTCGCGGAGCTGGTCGCCCTCGCCGAGGTAACCCGGCGGGCCGAGCTCGATGCCCTTGTACCCGGCGTCGGACACGGCCGCGAGGAGCTCCTCAGGGCCCGGCACGTTCGGATAGACGCCGACGGTGACCTCGAAGGCGCCATACGAGCACGGTGCGTTGCCGACGCGGAGACTCACGCGCACCCCTGGGGACAAACCGGCACACAACCGGCACGAACGCGTGACGGCCGCGTGACACTTTCCTCGCTACCGTTTCGGTAGGGGCGCTCGTTTCCCCCCAGGGGGCGCGCGCGCGTGTACAAGAAGAAGCGCGCGTTCACGCGGTCACGAGCGGGACGCGCGGATCTTTCGGCATCCCTTCCCAGCTCTCGCGGATCCAGTGCAGGTCCGGATCGTCCGAGTTCGCCATCGAGTGGTGGTCGCCGGCCAGCGCGTTCAGGTAGTAGAAGTCGTACCCCGGCGCGGCCGTGAACGCGTGGTAGCCGAACGGCACGAGCACGAGGTCGCCGTCCCGCACGGTCCACGTCTCGTCGACCCCGCGCTCGGGCGAGTAGAGGCGCTGAAACGCGAACCCCTCCGGCGCGGACGCGCGGTAGTAATAGACCTCCTCGAGCTTGACCTCGTCGGGCGGCCGGTCGACGTCGTGCTTGTGGGGCGGATAGCTCGACCAGCTGCCGGCGGGAGTCAGCACCTCGACGACGAGTATGCGCTCCGCCGGGAAGCCGGGCTGGATCATGTTGTTGATCTGGCGCGTCGCGTTGCCGGCGCCGCGGATCTCGATCGGGACCTCGTCCGGTCGCTGCAGCACCGGCTCGAGCTGCTGCTCGACGGGCGCGGAGGCGAACGCGAGCTCGGCGTCGCCCTCGATCCGGTAGCGCGTGTCGCGCGGGAGGTAGAGAGTCCACGGCAGCTGCTCGAACACACCCGCTCGTGGGCCGAGCTGGTAGGTCGTACCGTCGACCGAGACCGCGGCCGACCCCGAGAGCAGCACGATCACCAGCTCCTCTTCGCCGGTCTCGCGCTCGGCCTCCCGCACCCGCTCGACGGCGAAGGTCAGGTAGCGCCAGCCCGCGTCGGCCGGGCCGATCCGCGACCACTCTCCCGCGCGGTGCAGCAGGCTCACAGCGCTTCCTCGAGCTCCTCGAGCGTCGGCATCGCCTCGGAGCATGCAAGCTGCGCGGCGACCAGCGCGCCCGCAACCGATCCCCGCCGTACGCCCTCCGCGAGCGGCATCCCGTTCAGGAGCGCGTGCCCGAGCGCGGCGGCGAACGCGTCGCCGGCGCCGAGGCCGTTCACCACCTCGACGGGGTGGACCGGCACGTGCGTCTCCCTTTCGCCGTCGTAGACGACCGCGCCTCGGCCCCCGCGCTTGAGCACGAGCCGTCGCGGACGGTCGGGAAGCGCCGCCGCCGCGACCTCTTCCTCGTTGCCGATGACGACATCGGAATGCGCAGCCGCTTCGCGCGCCAGCGGCGGGAACTCCGCAGGATCTTTCCAGAGTGCGGGCCGCCAATCGAGGTCGAAGATCGTCGTCCCGCGATGCGCGCGCAGCGCATCGAGCGTCGTCTCACGCGAGGGCGACTGCGCGAGGCCGGTGCCGGTGGCGTAGAGCAGCGCGGCGTCCGCGACCTCCTCGGAGTCGAAGTCCTCCGGCGAGATCTGCCAGTCCGGGGCAGTCGGCTTGCGATAGAAGGTGATCGGGAAGCGGTCCGGTGGCCAGACCTCGATGAACGTCGGCGGCGTTTGCCAGTACGGATCGACAGCGAGGAAGCGCGTGTCGACGCTCTCGCCCTCGAGGAAGTCGCGCACGAACTCGCCGTGCCCCTCGTTCCCCACGCGCGAGACGATTGCAGTGCGCACGCCGAGCCGCGCGAGGCCCGTCGCAACGTTGCCCGCGAAACCCCCGACGTAGCGGGTGAAGGTTCGCACGGCGCGCAACGGCGTGTCGAGCTCGTTCGGATAGAGATCGACGCCGACGCGTCCCATCACCACGGCCTGAGGATTCAGAACTCGACCTCGACCTTGAGCGCATGCCCGGCGCGCAGCTCGTCGATCGCCGCAGGCAGGTCGTCCACGCCGATTCGGTGCGTGACGATCGGCGAGAAGTCGATCCGCTGCTGTTCGAGCAGCCGGATCGCGTCGGGAAAGACGTTCTCGCCCACGTACGAACCGAAGACCGTCAGCTCGTCGCGCGTGATCCTCGACTGCGCCACCTCCGCGCGGGCCATCGTGTTCATCCCGAAGAGCAGCACCCGCCCGCCTTTCGCGACCAGGTCGAGCGCCGTCGCGAGCTGCGATCCGACCGCGTCGACGACGACCTCGGCCTCCAGGCCGCCCGTCTCGCCGGGAGCGACGACGTGCGCCGCGCCCATCGCGCGGGCCAACTCGGCGCGCACGGACGTCGGCTCGACGGCGGTCACCGTCGCGCCGGCCGTGTCGAGCAGCGCGCAGAAGAACGCGCCGATCGGCCCCGCGCCGATCACGACCGCGCGCTCGCCGGGAAAGACGCGAGCCTGGCGCGCCCCATGGACGACGGTGGACAGCGGCTCCGCGAGCGCCGCGATATGCGCCGGCAGCTCTGAAGAGATCGGGTAGCAGGCCCTCGACTTGACCGCAACGAGCGGCGCGAGGCCGCCGTCGATGAAGACTCCGTACGTCGTCCCCTGCTCGCATTGGTTGTAGCGCCCGCGCCGGCACCACTTGCACTCCCCGCACCAGAGGTTGGGCGCGACGACGACGCGGTCCTCGACCGCGAGCGACGAGACGGCGTCGCCCACTTCGGCGACGCGCGCCACGAACTCGTGCCCGAGCACCACGCCGACGTTCGCGGGATGGCCCGGCGGATCCTCGAGGATGTGCAGGTCGGTCCCGCAGACCCCGCACGCCTCGACGTGGAGCAGGACCTCGTCGGCGGCGTGCAGCGCAGGCTCCGGCCGCTCCTCGAGCCCGAGCCTCCCGACCTCAGCCAGCACCGCCGCCTTCACGACTCGGTGCCGTAGCCCAGTTTGCGGGCGTGCTCCTTCCCGGTGACGATCAGCTCGGCCACCTCGTCGCGCGAGTGCTTGCCCTTCGGGAACTCCGCGATCGACTCGCCGTGCGACAGGATCACGAAGCGATCGGCGACCGGGTACACGTGGTACACGTTGTGCGTGATGAAGATGATCGAGATGCCCTTGTTGCGGGCCTCGTCGACCGACTTCAGCACGCGCTCGGTCTGGCGCAGCGACAGCGCCGACGTCGGCTCGTCGAGAATCAAGAGCTTCGGGTTGAAGTAGGCCGCGCGCGCGATCGCGATCGACTGACGCTCGCCGCCGGACATGCGCGCCAGCGCCTCCTCCGGATCGCGGATGTCGATCCCGATGTCGGCGATCGCCTTCCGTGCCTGCTCGTGCGCCTTCTTGCGGTCGATCCACCGGAACGGCCCGAATCCCTTCGTGATCGCCTCCTCGCGCCCGAGGAAGACGTTGCGGTAAATCGACATCAAGTCGACGATCGCGAGGTCCTGGTACACCGTCGCAACGCCCTTCTCGTAGGCGTCGCGCGGTGAATGGAAGCGCACGGTTTCGCCTTCCCACTGGATCTCGCCCTTGTCCGGTGGGAACAGTCCCGTGAGGATCTTGATCAGCGTCGACTTGCCGGCGCCGTTGTCGCCGAGCAGCCCGAGCACCTCGGCGCGCCCGAGCGTGAAGTCGACCCTGCGCAGCGCCTCGATGCGCCCGAAGTTCTTGGCGATCCCTTTCGCCTCGACGAGCGGCCGATCTCCGTTGGTGCTCACAGCTGAGGCCTCGAGCGCCCCAGCACCTGGTTCACGATCACGGCCCCGATGATCAGCGTGCCGACGGCGACCTGGAGCCAGTACGACGCGATCCCGGACAGGACGAGCCCCTGCTGGATCATCGCGATCATGAACGCGCCGAGGCCGGCGCCGAGCACGGATCCGTACCCGCCGTTGAGGCGGGCACCGCCGATCACCGCGGCAGCGATCGCCTGCAGCTCGTAGGTCTGTCCGCGAGTCGCCTCGACGACGTTGAAGCGACCGACCTGGATCACCCCGCTGAGGAAGGCGGCCAGCGCCGTGAGGACGAACAGGACGAGCCAGACGCGGTCGACGGGGACGCCCATCGAGCGCGCAGAGCGCTCGTTTCCGCCCGACGCGAAGATCCAGTTGCCAAAGCGCGTGCGCAGAAGGACGAACGTGAGCACGACCATGACGCCGATGAACCAGAGGACGGAGACCTGGTAGCCGCGGAACGGACCGCTCTCGATCCGGTACGAGAAGATCTTGAACAGCAGGCTCTGCTGCTCGACGTGTGCGGGCTCGCCGCCGGAGATCCCGAGCAGCACGCCCCGCCAGATCAGCAACGTCCCGAGCGTGACGATGAAGGACGGGATGCGGGTCGTCACGACGAGCATCCCATTGATCAAGCCGATCGAGACGGCGACGCCGACCGCGATCAGCGCCGCGAGCCAGATCGAGTACCCGTACTCCAGCATGAGGTACGGGACGATGAACGAGCTGAAGCCCAGCACCGAGCCGACCGAGAGGTCGAAGTGCCCCGCGATCATCAGCAGCGTCACCGCCATCGCGACGATGCCGAGCTCCGCGGTGATGCTGAGCATCCCCGCGAGCGCAATGCGTGACGTGAACGTGTCCGAGGACGGGGCGATGAACGCGAAGATCACGAACATCACCGCTGCGCCGAAGAGCGCGCCCGTCTCGGGGCGGCCGATCAACAGACCGCGCGTCGCGGTCCACAACCGGCCGCCCCGAGCGGACGGAGCAGCCGGACGCTCTGTGAGCGGCGCCTGCTCGTCCAGTGCCACCTAGTGCCCCTCCAGGCAATGAATGCCTGCTTCTGGCCCGCGATCACGGGGCGCCAGAGTCCACCCTCGCCCTTGCCAAGGCTGCCAGCCTTGGCCGCGGGCGAGTGCGGCCTCTGGCTTGGTGCTCGCGACCCAGAAGCTAGGCAGCATTACCTGAAGGGGCACTAGCGGAACCCTGCCTTCACGCCCGCGGCGACCTTGTCCGCGTTCGACTTGTCGACGAGCGCGGGACCGGTGAGCATGTCCACGCCCGGCGCGAGCACGAACCCGTGCTGGATGTGCTGCGTCAGCCAGTGGACGGGCTCGTAGCCCTGCAGGTACTGCTGCTGGTCGATCGTCGAGATCAGGTTGCCGCCGTTGATCTCGGTCAGCAGGTCCTCGGTCATGTCGTAGGCCGAGACCCTGACCTTGCCCTTCTTCCCGAGCTCGTCCAGCGCCTGCAGCGCGAACGTCGCCGGCTGCGGACCGACGCCGAAGATCGCGTCGATATCCGTGTTCTTCTGCAGGTAGCCCTTGATCTGCTCGGTCGCCTGCGTCGCGTCCTTCGAGCTCGGCAGCTTGTCGACTTTCGAGCCCGCCGACTTGAGAGCGTTTCCATAGCCGCGGCACCGCGCCTCGAGGCCCGTGTGTCCCGGCTCGTGGATGATGCAGACGGCGTGCTTGATCGGGCCTTCCTGCGACTGCCGCTGTGCGGTCAGCTTCCCGCCCGCCTCCTCGTCGCCGCCGACGTAGAACAGGTACGGGATCCGCTTGTCGAGCGGCCGCGAGTCGGGGACGTTGACCGCGATCACGGGGATGCCGCTGTCGATCGCGTCGCGGAGCGGCTTGTCGACCGCGTTCTGATCGAGGATCGTGCAGTAGATGCCGTCCGGCTTCGCCGCGATCGCCTGGTTCAGCAGGTCGACGTAGGCACCGACCGCGAAGTTCTCGAGCGGCAGGTCCTTGACGGTGGCGCCGTACTTCTTCGCGCCGTCCCGGATGCCGTTGCGGTAGATGGCCCAGAAGACGTTGCCCGACTCGCCGTGCGTGACGGAGTAGAACGTGAGGCCCGACTTGGCGGTCCCGGCCGCGGCGGTTGTGTTGGCAGCCTCCTTGTTGTCGTCGTCATCGCCGACGTCGCAGGCCGCGAGCAGTGCCGGCGTTGCGAGCGCAGCGCTTCCGAGCGCGGCCCCGCGAAGCAGGGTGCGCCGCGACACGGCCCGCTCCAGTGCCGCCTCGATCTCCGCCTCTGGATCAAGCGGCTCGTGGTTTTCGCTCATTCCCTTCCCTTCGTCGTGTCGCATGTTCGTTTGACCCCCACCTCAGATCGCTGCTGCGGTCTCCGCGATCTCGATCCTCCTTCCTGATCGCGCGGCCGTGTGGATCGCCTCGCAGAGGACGGCCGCGCGGTATCCGTCCTCGAAGCTCGCCTGCCGTGCCGGGACGGGCTGCCCGTCGAGGACGGCCTGCAGGAAGTCGCGCCACTGGTGCACGAATGAATGCTCCCACCCGAGCACGTGGCCGGGCGGCCACCACTCGCGCAGGAATGGATGCTCCGGCTGCGTCACCAGCACGCCGCGGAAACCCCCGAGCCCCTCGCGCTCGTCGCGCGTGAAGAACACGTGTAGCCGGTTCGGATCCTCCATGTCCCACCAGATCGAGCCGTCGCTGCCGTTCAGCTCGATCCGGTGGCGGCCCTTCCAGCCGGTCGCGACGCGCGAGGCCTCGAGCGCCGCGGTCGCCCCGTTGGTGAGCTTCCACACGGCGATGTAGGCGTCGTCGACGTCCGAGGCGAAGCTCGCGGTGTGCGCACTGACCGCCGTTGGCTCACCCGCGAGGAAGCGGAGCATGTCGACGAGGTGCGCGTAGTCGAGCACCGCGCCCGCACCGCCTGAGGAACGCGGCTGGCCGCCGGCGGTCTGGTAGTCCTGGAGGTACAGCGCGCGGTAGTGGCGCAGGTCGCCGAGCCGGCCCTCGCCGGCGACCTGCTTCGCCAGCGTCACCGCCGGCACGTAGCGGTAGTTGAAGCCGCAGGCGTTCGTCACCCCCGACTCCTCCGCCGCCTCCCACATCGTGCGAGCGTCCGAGGTGCCGACGCCGAGCGGCTTCTCGCACAGGACCGGCTTCCCGCGGCCGACGGCCGCGATCGAGGGCGCTGCGTGGCCCTCGACCGCGAAGCAGTTCGCGACGACGTCGACGTCCGGGTCGTCGACAAGCTCCTCCCAGCTCGTCGTCCAGCGCTCGAACCCGAGCTCGCGGGCCGCCGCCTCGAGCGGCTCCGCGCGCCGGCCGGCGAGGGAGACGAGCCGGATCCGCTTCGGCAGCGGGGCGATGTGGTTGAGGGAATGGAGCGCGTGGACATGGGCGCGGCTGATCCAGCCGTAGCCGAGAACCCCGACGCCGATCGCGTCGCGCCCCATCGGTGCCGACCCTCTCAAAGACTTTCGCGGCTTGTCAATCGGGGTGTCGAAGCCCGCAACGCCCCCTTAACGTTGACGCCGAGAACGTGGTGCCGCACTACCTCAGGGGCTACGGCCTGATCGAACTGCCACTCGACAGCTGCGTCACGCGGCTGGACCGTGCCGGCCTCGCACGGCGCTCGACGCTTCGCCTCGACCCCGCATCCTCACGAGAGTCGCCGGTCGAGTATCTCGCCCACCTGACCGGCCAGCAACGAGATGGGCGCTCTTCGCGCGTTGGACTGCGGGTGACCAATCTCCGCGGCGGCTCCGACTTCGCGGACGACATGTACCTCGTGTCCGACATCTGCCGCGCCCGCGTCCGCCGTGTCGTCGATCAGGACGGCGGCTGGCGATCGGACGTCGTTCGGGGACGTTGCGCGGTCCATCCACGCGCTGCTCGACGGTGACGGTTGGGACTTCGCCGCATACGGCGACGGATGAGAGACTGTCACCGTGCGAGTTCGAGCCGCGACGCTCGTCGAACCCGGTCGCTTGGAGCTGCGCGACTACGCCTATCCGGAGAAGCTCGAGCCAGGCGCACTCCTCGTGCGCATGCTCGCGTCCGGGATCTGCGGCACGGACAAGCACACGTTCCGGGGGGAGACGGAGCAGTACGCGGGCACGGATCACGCGCGCACGACGCCGTTTCCGATCATCCAGGGGCACGAGAACGTCGGTGTCGTCGAGGGCATCGGGCCAGGCGGCGCAAACGCGTTCGACGGCACGCCGCTCGACCCGGGCGACCGCGTCGTCCCGGCCCCGAACCGGCCCTGCGGCCGCTGCGAGTTCTGCGCGCGCGGCTTCCCGTACTACATGTGCCTGCACATCGAGAACTACGGCAACTCGCTGACGAGCGCAGAACCGCCGCATCTCTTCGGCGGTTGGGCGGAACTGCTCTACGTGCGCCCGGGAACCCCGGTCTTCCGCGTGCCCGAGGCGCTGCCGACGAACGTCGCCGTCCTCACCGAGCTGATGAGCGTCACGCACTCGCTCGACCTTGCGGCGCAGCTGCCGCGGCCCGGCGGATTCCGCTCGGGCGACACCGTCGCGGTCGTCGGCGTGGGTCCGCTCGGCCTCGTGCACGTGGCGAAGGCCGCGCTCCTCGGCGCCGGCCGCGTGGTCGCAATCGACCCGGTCCGCTCCCGCCTGGCGCTCGCGCGCGAGCTCGGGGCGGACGAGGTGGCGGTTCCCGGCGAGCTCGACGGTCTCGGCGCGGACGTCGTCGTGGACGCGAGCGGGCATCCGGATTCGTTCCTGCCGTCGTTGGCGCTCGCCCGAGACGGCGGGTCGATCGTCGAGGTCGGCGCATTCGTCGCGCTGGGCCCCCGCCCCTTCGATCCCGCCGTCCTCGGCGGACGCAATCTGACGCTGCTCGGTGTCGGCGGCGAGGACGCGCGGGCCTACGAGCCGACTCTCCGTCTGCTCGCGCGGAACCACCGCAGCGTCCCGTTCGCCCGCGCCGTCACGCACCGCTTTCCGCTCTCCGCCGCGGCCGAGGCGATGGAAACCGCGCTCCGGATGGACCACGCAATGAAGGTCGTCATCGAGCCGCAACGCGCAGAGTAGGCTCGGGGCATGCGGATGTACGTCGCCGGCGAGTGGCGCGGCGCGGGCTCGGAGGACGAGATCCGTAGCCCGTGGTCTGGCGACGTAGTCGACACCGTGCCGCGCGCGTCGGTGGGCGACGCTGACGAGGCGCTCCGTTGCGCGGTGCAGGGCGCCGCGACGATGCGGAGGCTCTCGGCCTACGACCGCTCGGAGATCCTCAATCGCGCTGCTGACCTGATCGAGGACGCGTGTGACGAGCTCGCGCGCACGATCTCCGCGGAGGAGGGAAAGCCGCTCTCGGAGGCGCTCGGGGAGGCGCGGCGCACACCGGCGCTCTTCCGGCTCGCCGCCGCCGAGGGGGCCCGCATGCACGGCGAGACGTTGCCACTCGACGCGTCACCTGGCGCCGAGGACAAGCTGGGCTTCACCCTGCGCCAGCCGTGCGGCGTCGTCGTCGCGATCACGCCGTTCAACTATCCGCTGCTGCTCGTCGCGCACAAGGTCGCGCCGGCGATCGCCGCGGGAAACGCGGTGATCCTGAAGCCTGCTTCGCAGACGCCGCTGACCGCGCTCAAGCTGACGGGGCTCCTGCTCGAGGCCGGATTGCCGGCGCACGCGCTGCAGACGATCACCGGCCCCGGGCGCGAGCTCGGCGAGGTGCTGTGTGCGGACGCGCGGGTGCGAAAGATCTCCTTCACAGGCTCGGTGCCCGTCGGCGAGGCGATCGCGCGCGTCGCCGGCGTGAAGAAGCTCTCGCTCGAGCTCGGCGCCAACTGCCCCGTCGTCGTCCTCCCCGATGCGGACCTCGACCTCGTCGCGTCCGCGACGGCCGCCGGCGGCTACGTCAACGCGGGACAGGTCTGCATCTCGGTGCAGCGCGTGCTCGTCGACAGCGGCGCGTACTCCGATTTCCTCGACGCGCTGCGACCGCGGGTCGAATCGATCGCGGTCGGTGACCCGCTCGACGAGGGCACGCAGCTCGCCGCGCTCGTCTCGGAGCGCGAGGCGGAGCGTGTCGAGGGGACGATCCGCTCGGCCGTAGCGGCGGGCGCCACCCTGGTTGCGGGCGGCGGACGTGACGGCAGCGTCGTCGAGCCGACGATCGTCGCGGACGTCCCCGAGCAGAGCGAACTGTGGCGCGACGAGCTGTTCGGGCCGGCCGTCGCCGTGCGTCCAGTCGACGGGATCGACGAGGCGATCGCTCTCGCGAACGACACGCGCTACGGCCTCGGCGCAGGCGTCTTCACACGCGACGTGACGAACGCGATGCGCTTTGTGCGCGAGGTCGACGCGGGCAACGTGCACGTGAACTGGACACCGTTGTGGCGCGCCGACCTGATGCCGTACGGTGGGCTCAAAGGCTCGGGCATCGGCAAGGAGGGCCCGCGCTACGCGGTCGAGGAGATGACGGAGCTGAAGACGGTGGTGTTCCACGGAGTCGGAGGTGGGTCGTGAGGGACAAGACGGTGCGGCTGACGACCGCGCAGGCGATCGTCCGCTATCTGCAGGCGCAGTACTCCGAGCGCGACGGCGACCGGCGCCGGCTGATCCCCGGGATCTGGGGGATCTTCGGCCACGGCAATGTGATCGGCCTCGGCCAGGCGCTCGAGGAGTACGGCACCGAGCTCACGTTCCACCAGGGACGGAACGAGCAGTCGATGGTTCATGCGTCCGCCGCGTTCGCGAAGGCGATGCGGCGCAAGCAGGCGCTCGCGTGCACGTCGTCGATCGGGCCTGGCTCGACGAACATGATCACGGCCGCCGCGGGCGCGACGATCAACCGGCTGCCGGTGCTTCTCTTTCCCGGCGACGTGTACGCCACGCGCTTCCAGGGACCCGTACTGCAGCAACTGGAGCATCCGCTCGCCGGCGACGTCTCCGTGAACGACGCCTTCCGTCCGGTCGCGCGGTTCTTCGACCGGATCACGCGGCCCGAGCAGCTCTTGACTGCGCTCCCCGAGGCGATGCGCGTGCTGACGTCGCCGCTGGAGACCGGCGCGGTCGTGATCGCGCTGCCGCAGGACGTGCAGTCGCACGCGTGGGACTTCCCGGAGCACTTCTTCGAGCAGCGCGAGTGGCGGATCGAGCGCGCGATGCCGCACCCGCAGCGGATCGAGGAGGCCGCGCAGCTGATTCGCGCGTCGGAACGGCCGCTAATCATCGCGGGTGGCGGCGTCCTCTACTCGGAGGCGGAGGACGCGTTGCTCGCGTTCGCGCGCGCCACTGGCATCCCGGTCGCGGAGACCTTCGCCGGGAAGGGCGCGGTGCAGGTCGACGAATGGCTGCAGCTTGGCGGCGTCGGGCTCGAGGGAAATCCGGGCGCTTCGCGCGTGGCCCGCGACGCCGATCTCGTCCTCCACGTCGGGACGCGGTTGACCGACTTCGCCACGGGCTCGAACTCCGTTTTCCAGCACGACGACGTGCGCTTCGTCGGGATCAACGTCTGGGGACGCGACGCGATGAAGCAGGGCGCGCTCCCGGTCGTCGCCGACGCGCGCGAGGGCTTGAACGCCCTGGGCGCGGCGTTGTCCGGCTGGTCGACGAGCGACGCCTACCGCGAGGAGGTGGGCCGGATCCGGGCCGACTGGCTCGCCGAGCGCGAGTCGCTGCACCGCCCCGTCGACGGCGAGGCGATGAGCCAGGCGGAGCTGATCCTGACACTGAACGAGATGGCGGAGCCGGGCGATACCGTGATAGCGGCCGCCGGAACGCCGCCGGGCGATCTGCTCAAGATCTGGAACGCGACCGGCGGGCGCAATTGCCACCTCGAGTTCGGCTTCTCGTGCATGGGCTACGAGCTGCCCGCAGGGATCGGCGTCCGGCTCGCGCAGCAGCGCGGGGAGGTCTACGTCTACATCGGGGATGGCACCTTCCTGCTCAACCCCGGCGAGCTCGCGAACGCGGCGCAGGAGGGGCTGAAGGTGACGGTCGTGATCTCGGAGAACCACGGCTATCAGTCGATCCAGCGCCTGCAGCTCTGGCGCCACGGGAAGATGTTCGGCAACGAGTTCCGAACGCGCCAAAACGGGCGGCTCGACGGCGACTACGTTCAGCTGGATCTGGCCAAGGTAGCCGAGGGGCTGGGCGCGCGCACGTGGCGCGTCGACTCGCCGGGCGCGTTGCGCGGCGCCCTCGAAGCGGCGCGCGGCGAGTCGCGGGCGAGCGTGATCGTGTGCGAGACGGAGCCACACCGCTACCTCCCCGGCTCGGACGTGTGGTGGGACGTCGCGCCCGCGGAGGTCTCGGAGGAACCCGAGGTGCGCGAGCGGCGGCGCGACTACGAGCGTGAGCGCGACGACCTCCAGCGCTTCTACTACTAGGGAGCGCCTCGCGGCCGGCGAGTCGCTCGTCGGCGCGTTCCTCAACCTCGGCTCGCCCGTGGCCGCGGACGCCTGCTCGCGCGCCGGCTTCGACTGGCTGCTCGTCGACCTCGAGCACGGCGCGGGCACCGAGGCCGAGCTGATCCCGACGCTGCAGGCGATCGGCGGGCGCTGCACTGCGCTCGTGCGCGTCGAGGCGAATGAACGCCCGCGATTCGCGCGAGCGCTCGACGCGGGTGCAGACGGCGTGATGGTGCCGCGCGTCGACACGGCGGAGGAGGCAGTGGAAGCCGTGCGCCGCATGCGCTATCCCCCGCGGGGGACACGCGGGGTCGCGCACATGAACCGCGCGAAAGGCTGGGGCCTCGGCCCGGAGGACGGCGACGCTTTGTGCGTGATCCAGATCGAGAGCCGCAGCGCAGTCGATCAGGCCGTCGCGATCGCGGCGGCCGACGGCGTCGACGTGCTGTTCGTGGGTCCGTCGGACCTCGGCGCCGCGCTCGGCACGACGGAGCTGCCGCTCGAGAGCGTGATCGAGGCGGCCGGCGCGCACGGCAAGGCGGCAGGCATCCTCGGGCGTACTCGGGAAGACGGAGAGCGCTACATCGAGCAGGGCTTTCGCTTCGTCGGCATCGGCTCCGACTCGCTCTTCCTTGCGCAGGGCGCGCGCGCCGCCGCCGGCTCGTGATCGTCGCGACGGGACCGGTGCATCCGGTCGCGGAGGAAGTACTCGGTGCGATCACCGTCACCGACGACTGGCGTGCGCTCCTCCCCGAGACCGAGGCGCTGATCGTGCGCGGCGGCGTGTTCGTGACCGAGCAGGATCTCGATCTGGCTCCGAAGCTGCGCGTGATCGGCCGCAGCGGGATCGGCGTCGACAACGTGCCCGTCGAGGCGGCCCGGGCGCGGGGTGTCCCGGTCGTCGTGACTCCGGGCGCGGGCGCACGCGCGGTGGCCGAGGGCGCGCTCACGCTGATGCTCGCGGTGGTCAAGCGCCTACCCGAGCTGGGCGAGGCCGTCCTCGCCGCCGACTGGACCGCCCGCGACCGCCTCGAGCTCGGCGACCTCGACGGCGCGACCCTCGGGATCGTCGGCTACGGCCGCATCGGCCGCGAGCTCGCCGACCTCGCGCGCGGGCTCGGCATGCATGTGCTTGCGTACGACCCGCACGTCGACGAGGCGTCGACGCCGCTCGACGTGCTCTTCGCCGAGTCGGACGTCGTCTCGCTGCACGCCCCGCTCACGGTGGAGACCCGCGGCCTGGTCGGCCCCGAGCTCCTTGCGCGCGCAAAGCCGGGCCTGGTCCTCGTGAACACGAGCCGCGGAGGCCTCATCTCCTCGCTCGACGACGTCCTCGCAGCGCTCGAGCGCGGCCAGCTCGGCGGCGCGGGCCTCGACGTCTTCGACCCGGAACCTCCGGGCCCGTCGCACCCGCTCTTCGCCCACCCGCGAGTCGTCGTCACTCCGCACGCCCTCGGGATCACGCGCCGCTCGCGCGAACGCATCTTCCGCGAGATGGCCGAAGCGATGGCCGCGGTCCTCCGCGGCGAGAAACCGCGCCGCGAGTACGTCGCCTAGAGATCGCGGACGTCTTCCCAGGCGCCGCTCTCGAACGAGCGCGCGATCGCGTCGAGGACGCGCGCGGTCGCTGCGATCTCCCGCACGCCCGGTTCGCGCTGCTGCCCGTCGGCGATCGACTGCAGGAAGCGGTAGGCCTCGATCACCTTCAGGTCGTCGTAGCCCATCGGGATCCCCGTCCCCGGCTGGAAGCGCGCGAAGTCGGGGTGCGCGGGACCCATCAGCTCGCGCGCGTAGCCGCCGTCGCGGTAGTGCTCGAGCTCGTTCATACGTTCGAAGTTCCAGGCGACCGCCCCGCGCGTGCCGTTGACCTCGAACCAGTAGCGCGCCTCGCCGCCGACCATCGCGCGCGAGAGCTCGATCGTCCCCTTCAGGCCGGACTCGAACTCGACGAGCGCCGCGCACCAGTCCTCGTTCTCGACGGGCCCGAGCTCGACGTCGCCCTCGACGACGGAGAAGTGCGTGCCGGTCCCCATCTGCACCTTCGGGCGCTCGGGGATGAGGATCGCCGACGTCGCCGTCGCACGCACGATGGGGCCGCAGAGGAACATCGCGAGGTCGATTGCGTGCGAACCGAGGTCGGAGAGGATCCCGTGGCCCGAGAGCTCGCGCGAGAAGCGCCACGAGAGGGCGCCGCGCGGGTTCGCGGAGTACGAGGCGACGAATTGCATGCGGAAGTGGTTGACGTCGCCGAGCTCGCCGTCGGCGATCAGCTGCCGGGCGTACTGCACCGCCGGCGGGTTGCGGTAGTTGAGGCCCACGATCGTCCGGACACCGGCCGCGTCGACCGCGCGCTCGATCGCGATCGTGTCCTCCGGCAGCGCCCCGAGCGGCTTCTCGCCCCAGAAGTGCTTGCCTGCCTCGGCCGCGGCGATTGCCATCTCGCGGTGCATGAAGTTCGGCGCGCAGATCGAGACCGCTTCCACCTCCGGATGCGCGATCACCTCGCGCCAGTCGGTCGTCCAGGACGAGTACCCGAGCTTCTCCGCGGCCCCGCGCGCCCGGTCTTCGACCTCGTCGCCCGCGATCACGAGCCGCGCGCGGCCGTCGGAATCCGGAAAGTGGATCGGCACACGCCGGTACGACGTCGAGTGGACCTCGCCCATCCACCCCACCCCGAGCAGCCCGACCCCGATCTCCTTCACTCGAGCTCCTCGATCCGCACGACGCGGTTCTCGTCGAGCGCGCGACGAGCGGCCGTTGCCGCGACGACCGCCGCGAGCCCGTCACGGCCGCTGACCTCGACCTCGCCGCCCTCGAGCGCGTTTGCGAACGACTCCAGCTCGCGCACGAACGCTCGGCCATAGCGGTCGATGTAGAAGTCCGGCAGCGTCGGCTCGTGGAAACCGGCAGCGTCCGCGAGCGTCGCGTTGGGCCGGCGCTCGTTGCCGGCGGCGGCGAGGCCCCCGCTGCCGTGCACCTCGAGACGCTGGTCGTAGCCGTACGCGCTCACGCGGCAGTTGTCGATCGCGCCGAACGCGCCGTTCGAGAAGGCGAGCGAGAGCACGACCGTGTCGACGTCGCCGAGCGCCGCCGCGTTCGGATCGACGAGCGAGGCGCCGCGCACCGCGACCTCCGTGATCTCTGCCCCGAGCACGAAGCGCGCGAGGTCGAGATCGTGACTCGTCGTGTCGAGGAAGACGCCGCCGGAATGCGGGAGGTACGCCGCAGGCGGTGGCGCGGGATCTCTCGATGAGATGCGGATCAGCCACGGCGTGCCGATCCGTCCCTGAGCGACCGCGTCTCGAACGTCGCGGAAGCGGTCGTCGAAGCGGCGGTTGTAGCCGATCTGCAGCAGCACGCCGGCGGACTCGGCCGCATCGAGCGCGCGGCGCGCGTCCTCGACCGTCGTCGCTAGCGGCTTCTCGCAGAACACCTGCCGTCCGGCGGCCGCGGCCTTGACGATCAGCTCCGCGTGGGTGTCGGGAGGTGTCGTGATCAGCACCGCGTCGACCGTTCCGAGCAGCGTGTCGACGTCGGTCGCCTCGCAGCCGACCTCGTCGGCGAGCGCCTGCGCCGCGGCGGGCTCCGCATCGGCGACCGCGGCCAGCTGCAACGTCGGCACCTGGCTCGTCAGCGTGCGCGAGTGGAAGCGGCCGATCTTCCCGGCCCCGATCAGCCCGACCCTCTGCACGACGCGAGCCTAACCCTCGGCCGCGCGCTGCTCCTGACGGTCGGGCGGCTGCAGCCACTCGACCTCGAGCTTCTCGATTCGCGTCCCGTCCACCTGGAGCACCCGAAAGCGCAACCCATTCCACTCCGCCTCGTCGCCGGCCTCGGGTGCGCGCCCGAGCAGGCCGAAGACGAAGCCGCCGAGCGAGTGATAGTCCTCGATCGGCAGGTCGACCTTGAACTGCTCGTTGAAGTCGTCGATCGGGAACGTGCCGTGGACGCGCAACGTTGACTCGTCGACCCGCTCGACCGACTCGTCGGGCAGGTCGAACTCGTCCTCGATGTCGCCGACGATCTCCTCGAGCACGTCCTCGAGCGTCACGATCCCCTGCATCGCGCCGTACTCGTCAACGACGATCGCCAAGTGGTTCTTCGTGCGGCGGAAGTCCGCGAGCAACGAGGCGAGGTCCTTCGTCTCGGGGACGAAGTACGCGGGGCGGAGCAGCTCCTCGACGTTGACGCCGGCGATCCCGCGATCCATCAGCGCCGAGAAGAGATCGCGGACGTGGAGCACACCGACGATGTCGTCGAGCGAGCCGCGATAGGCGGGGTATCGCGTGTGGGGCGACTCCATCACGGCGGCGAGGCACTCCTCCGGCGGCAGGTCCACTGAGATGGCAACGACCTCGGGCCGCGGCACCATGACTTCCTGGACCTCCTTGTCCGCGAAGTCGAAGATCTTGTAGAGCATCTCCTCCTCGGCCTGCTCGATCACGCCCGTGTCTTCGGCAGCGGCGACAATCATCCGGATGTCCTCCTCGGTGTTCGCTACGACGCCGGCCGGCGCCGGTTGGATGCCGAACATTCGGGTGAACAGGTTCGCGGACGCCTGCAGGACCCACACGACGGGGTACGTCGCGACGTAGAAAACCTCGATCGGGAGCGCGACCCAGAGCGCCGTGCTTTCGTTCTTCGTCAACGCGATCGCCTTGGGCACGAGCTCGCCGAGCGTGACGTGGAGGTAGGTGACCACCAGGAACGAGAGCAAGAAGGCCACGCCGGTCGCGAACACGGGCTCGAGGAAGTGTTCGATCAGGGGCTCGCCGACGGCGCCGAGTGCGATCGAGAACGCCGTGATGCCGAGTTGCACCGTGCCAATGAAGCGGACAGGGCTGTCCATGATGCGCAGCGCGAGCCTGGCCCGGAGGTCGCCCCGTTCGGCACGCTCGTTCAACCGCGTCCGCCGCGCCGTGACGAGCGCGTATTCGGCCGCAACGAAGAAGGCGTTCCCCAGCACGAGCAGGAGAACGACGACGATTCGAAGGAAATCGCTCACGCCCCGCTCTCCGGGGCGCGGATACTTGGCGGTAGGCCGTCTTCCAAGCTACGAATCAGTATAGGAAACGCGCCCCTCGTTCTCGTGGCGCCGGGCGCGACCCTCGCTGACGAGCCGCTCCAGGTGGGAGAGCGTTTCTGCCACCGCGAACCGCCTGGCGGCGGGGGCGAGGTCGGCGCCGAAGAGCGGAATGCTGACGTCGTAGCCCGTTCGCGGCGTCTCGTCGAGACCGGCCTCCGTCTCGTCGAGGCGGCGCCGGTGGTGCTCGACGATCTCCGCGGCACGGCCCGAGGGATCATCGATCGGGTCGCCGTGTCCCGGGAGCGCCAGCCGCAGCCCGAGCGCCGCCGTGCGTTCGAGGGAGCCGAGGTAGTCGCCGAGCGGATCCGGACGTGAGTCGGGATAGAGGCCGACTGCGGGCGTGATCCGCGGCAGCAGATGGTCGCCCGCGATCAGCACGCCGTCGCGCACGAGGCCGAGGTGTCCATCGGCATGCCCCGGAAGCTCGGCGACGTCCCAGCCGTCGACCGAGTCGCCGGCGCGCAGGGGCACGGGATCGGGCGCGTAACGGATGAACGGCCGGTAGGCCGAGCCGGCCTCGAGCAGCTCGTTCGCGACGGGGTCGGGGACGCCGTGGCGGAGGAACCACGTCGCGATCACGCGCGGCCACTCGTCGTTGCCCCAGACGTGGACGCACTGCGCGTAGTCGAGCTCGCCCTGGAAGACCGCCGCGCCCGTCGCCTCTCGCGCCTGCTCGGCGCCGCCGACGTGGTCGGGGTGGAAATGGGTGACCACGATCCGCGCGATCTGCAGCTCGCGGGCAAGCGCCGCGAAACGCTCGTCCGAGTCGGGCAGGGCGAGTCCGGTGTCGACGAGCGTCCAGCCGTCCGCGCCCTCGAGCAGGTAGCAGTGGACGTGCCCGGGCTTCATCGGCAGCGGCAGCGTCAGCCGCGCCACGCCCTCGAACATATGTTCTATGATCTGCACCGTGGGGGTCGAGTATCGCGAGGAGCCCTGCAGGGTGGCGTTGAACCGCGTTCGCGGGATGTCCTTCAAGTGGTCCTTGAACCCCTACATGGGCTGTGTCCACCGCTGCACCTTCTGTTACGTCCGCGCATTCGAGCGGCGCGCGGAGAGGCCGTCCGACGACCGCTACGGCACCTCGATCCGAGTCAAGGTGAACGTCGCGGAGGTGCTCGCGCGTGAGCTCGCGCGGCCTTCGTGGCAGCGCGAGTGGGTCGCGATCGGCGCCGCGACCGATCCGTACCAGCCGGCCGAAGGGCGTTATCGCCTCACGCGCGCCTGCATCGAGACGCTCGGCGCGGCGGCCAACCCGTTCTCGATCATCACGCGCGGGCCCATGATCGTCCGCGACCTCGACGTCCTCGTCGAAGCCGCGCAGCACGCCTCGGTCTCCGTGACCTTCTCGGTCCCGACCCTCGACGAGGACGTTTGGCGGAAGACCGAGCCGTCGACGGCCCATCCACGCCAGCGGCTGCGCGCGCTCAAGGAACTCGTCGACGCCGGCATCAAGGTCGGCGTCGGAATGGCGCCGATCCTGCCCGGCATCTCTGACCGCCCCGAACAGCTGCGCGAAGTCGTCCGCTCGGCCCGCGAGGCGGGCGCCACGGGCGTCTGGGCCAACCTGCTCTTCCTCCGCCCCGGCACGCGCGAGCACTTCCTCGAGCACCTGGCCGAGGATTGGCCGGAGCTCGTCCCGCTGTACGACGAGCTCTATGCGGGGCGCGCCTATTTGCCCGCCGCCGAGGCGAAGCCGGTGCGGGCGCAGGTCGCTTCTCTGGCGCGGGAATTCGAGATCCGCGACCGCCGCGTGACCCCGGTCGCGCCTGCCGATCCGCCGGAGCCGGAGGAGCAGCTCAGCCTCGCGGTCTAGCTGGGCGCCTAAACCCCCCTTAGAATCCGAGAGCCGCCCGTGGAAGCGTCCCCTTCGACGAACGATTCGCCCCAGCGCGAGATCACGTGCCTGATCGTCGACGACCACGAAGTCGTCCGTGAAGGGCTCCGCCTCTCGCTCTCGCGGGCCCCGCACATTCGCGTGATCGGCGAGGCGTCCGACGGCGCCAGCGCGGTCGCCCTCGCGGAGCGGCGTCGTCCGGACGTCGTGATCATGGACGTCCGGATGCCGGGCATGGACGGGCTCCAGGCGACGAAGATCCTGACGGAGAAGCTGCCCCAGACCTCGGTCCTGATCTTCACGGCCTACAGCGAGCGCTCGCTGCTGGGGCGCGGGCTCGAGTCGGGCGCGAAGGGTTACATCCTCAAGGAGGCGCCGCATCAGACGCTGCTCCGCGCGATCGAGAAGGTCGCGGCCGGGGAGGGCTACGTCGACCCGGCGCTGATGCCGGCGTTCCTGTCCGGCAAGGACAAGGACGACATGCTCACCGGACGCGAGCGCGAGATCCTGCAGCTGCTCGCTGACGGGATGTCGAACGCGGACGTCGCGTCGAAGCTCTTCATCAGCCAGGAGACGGTGAAGAGCCACGTGCGTCACATCCTCGCCAAGCTCGAGGCCGACACGCGCACCCACGCGGTGGCGATTGCGCTTCGCGAAGCGATCATCGACTAGAGCCGGGCTCCTCGTCGGAGCCGCTGTCCTCGCGACGTTCGCCGCCGTGCTCTATGCCGCGACCGGCGTCAGCGCGCTCGGCGTTCTGCGCCTGGTCGCTGCGATCGCGGCGGCCGGCCTCGTCGCGCTGTACCTGATCGTCAGCGAGCGCGCGCGGCACGAGCGGATCGAGGAGGAGCTCGCCGGCCAGGCCTCCTTCCTCGAGTCGCTGATCGAGTCGATGCACGCGATCGCCTCGCGCGGCGGACCGCACGAGGTGCTCGAACGCGCTCGCGCGGAGGCGGAGCGGCTCTTCGACGCGCGCGTGCGGCTCCTTGCGCCAGGCGCATCACCCGACGGTGCGGGGAACGGGCGCCAGGGCATCCTCGTCCGGCTGCGCGTACGCGACGAGGAGATCGGCGCGCTGCACCTCGTGCGGGGACGTCCGTTTGCGCGCGCTGACGTTGCGCGCGCCACGGTGCTCGCGGACTTCGCCGCCCGCGAAAGCGAGAACGCACGGCTGCTCGAGGAGGCAAAGGTGCGCGAAGCCGAACGCGCACGCCTCTCCGAGCAGCTGATCACCGCTGAGCAGGAGGAGAGGCGGCGCCTCGCGCTCTTCCTGCACGACGGGCCCGTGCAATCGATGTCGGGCATGGCGCTCATGCTCGACGCGGTCAAGGACGCGATGGCTCCCGAGGCGCAGCCGGTGATGGAGAAGGCCCTGAAGCAGCATCGCGAAACGATCCGCGCGCTTCGCGATCTCTCGTTCAACCTCGAGCCGGTCGTTCTCCGCGACCAGGGCATCGGCCCGGCCGTCCAGGAGCTCGCGGAGCAGCTGGGGCTCGAACACGAGTTCCAGATCGACGTGGACGTCGAGGCGGCCGAGAGTCTCGGCGAGAAGACTCAGGCCGCGCTCTATCAGATCATCCGCGAGGCGCTGAACGCGGCTGTGCGGCGCGGTCCTCCCTCGCGCGTGTCGGTCGTCGTCGTCACGAAGCCCGACGGACGGATCGAGACCGCGATCGTCGACGACGCACCGGGCGAGCGCCGGCGCGCGACGTTCGACTCGCTGGCGGAGCGCGCGCGGACGCTGAACGGGCGCTTCGAGGTCGAGCAGGGCGCCGGCGGTGGAACCACCGTGCGCGTCACGCTGCCCGGCTACGCCGCGCAGGGGTAGGCACTAGCATTCCGCGCCGATGAGCTACCTGATTTTCGTGTGGTCCCCTGCCGGGTACGAGCTCCGCGAGCAGGATGGCGAGCCTCCGAACGTCGGCGACGAGATCGAGCTCGACGGCCGATCGCTGCGAATCACGAAGGTCGGCGCCTCGCCGCTTCCGGGCGACGACCGCCTCTGCGCGTACTCAACCGGCTAGAGCCGCCTCCGCCGCGACGAGCCCGAGCACGAGCGCCTGTGCGAGCCCGCTCGCGTAGCCGCCGCTCGCGATCCCGCCGACGTCGACGCCTGCGGCGAAGAGTCCGTCGATCGGCGTGCCGTCCTCGCGCAGCACCTGGGCGCGCTCGTCGACTCGGAGGCCGCCCATCGTGTGGGTGACGCCGACGCCGACGTGAACGCGAACGGCGCCGTTGTCTTCGGCGACCGTTCCCCCCGCCGCTCGCGCAGCTTCGACCTTCGGATCGGCGCCGTTGGCGAGCACGAACCAGGCGGTGCCGCCGGGTTGCCGCGCGATCGCCTGCGCGAGGTCGTTCTCGTGCCACGCGGGCGGGCCGGGGAAGAATTCCTCGCCGCGCTCGTTGAGCACGCGCGCACGGCCGCCGTAGAGCTGCGAGAGCGCGACGTAGTCGTGCTCCCGGATCCGCGCCGGGGGAGCGGGCAGCGCCCGGCCGTAGAACTCGTCCGGGTCACCCGCAACTCCTGCGCCCCGCGCGCGTGCGTGCTCGAGTCCATCGCCCTCGCTCCACGGATTCGAGCGGACGATCAGGCCACGTTCGTGCGCGAGCCGTACGGGATAGCCACCGGTGGCTAGAAGGAGCGGCAAGTGATGGCTGTGTCTACCTACATCACCGCCCGCCGAAAGGGACAGTCGGTCACGTCCGATCGAGGCAACCAATGCGTCCGTTAGGGCCACGGGGTCGTACCGCCGCCCCGTTGTGGACGGATTGTTGGTGTCTCGCCACACCGGCTCGACGCGTGTCCTCCGCTCGAGCCAGGCGATCGCGTCGTCGAAGCGCTCCCAGACGAGCCGCTGCAGCCGCTCGTCGCCCTTCGGGCACTCGGCGCGAAACGTCTCCCACTCGACGTGCCGCCACGGCACGCAGCTCGAGAGCAGCATCGACCCGCCGGGCCGCGTCCCTTTCTCGACGACGTGCACGTCCGCGCCGAGCTCGCGCGCCCGCGCGGCCGCAACGAGGCCGGCCATGCCCGCCCCCGCGACGACAAATTCCAACTAGACGAGCGAGAACGTCGGCTTGTGCTCGACGTACTCGAGCTTCACGCGCTCGGGGCCCCAGACGAACACGGCATACGTGTTCGGCGCGTCGACGACATCGGCAACCTCGGCAGGCAGTTCCTTCGCGCCCTCGGCGCGGTCGACGAGCACCGCGATGTGATTGAGCAGCGGCCGCTCCGACTCCTCGAACGCACCTTCGTGGAACTCGAGGTAGGCGCCGCCCAGCTCGACGCGCGGCACGCCGTCTCGAGGCTCGGCGTCGTTGAAGCCGAGCGAGAGATACTCGCCCGCAGTGGCCTCTGGATCGCCGGAGAAGATCGCGACGTGGTCGAGGTCGTAGTCGACCTCGGTCGGCTCGCGCACGATGTTGACGACAAGCCCTTCACCGACGTCGTGTGTCGCTTCGGGCCCCTCGTTCGTTCGCAGCGTGACGTGCTTCAACGCGCCGCGGTCGCGCGGCCCCTCCTCGACGAACAGCGTCAGCTTGAAGCGGCGCGCTTCCGCGCCCAGCAGCGTGAATCGATCGGTGCGCTCGATCACGTGCATCCCGAGGTTGGCAACGGCGTAGTCAGCCATTGCGTCCCGGTCCGCAACCCAGAGCGCGACGTGGTCGAGTGTCTCCGGTGTCACGGGATGAGCGTAGCTACGCCGCGAGACTCTGCGTCGACCCCAGCTAGCTGCGCCCCACCGCGCGCGCGAGCTGCGCCTTCGTCATCTTCGAGCGCCCCTGGATGCCTTTCCTCTTGGCTTCGTTGTAGAGCTGCTCCTTCGTGCGGCCCTTCGGCCGGTTCGTCCCCGAGCGGAGACCGCCGCGGCGCCCCGACGAGATGTCCGTGCGCGAGAGCCGCGAGGACTCCTTCGCCTCGCCCTTCCGCGCGCGCTCTTTGTTCACCGTGCGCGCCGCGATCTCCTCGGCCTTGCCCTCGGACGCGCCCCGCTCCTTGAGGCTGCCCTTAATGTGCTTGTACTGGCGCTCCCGCTTCGCGCTCCACGCTTCCTGCGGCATGTCGGACCCCTTTGCTCGGTTGCGATCCGACTACCCGCCCGCGCGGGCCGCTAATCGCTACTCGAGCGGCGGGTTCTGGACGTTGTGCTCGGTCGCGTACTCGTCGACGAGCCGGTTCACGACGTCGAAGCCTTCACCGTACGCGTAGTTGATCTTCACGAACGGCTCCCACTTGTCCGGCAGCGCATCCTCCGGGAAGATCGCCTCCACCGGGCACTCCGGCTCGCACGCGCCGCAGTCGATGCATTCCTCGGGATCGATGACGAGGATCCGCTCGGCCTCGTGGATGCAGTCGACCGGACACACGTCGACGCACGACCTGTCTTTGATGTCGATGCACGGCTCGGCGATGATGTACGTCACGGCGCGAGTCTAGCGAGCGCCGCCGAGCAGCCCGTCGACGAGCTCGCCCACCCGCTCGGCGAGCGCCGACTTGGCGAGCACCTGGTCGAATCCCGCCGCGTGGGCCGCACGGAGACCTGCCGTGTCGCCGTGATTCGTGAAGCCGATGATCGGGACGTCCGGGTAGGCGTCCACGACTTCCTCCGGGTCGATGCGGGCGATGTCCGCGATCACGCAGTCGGCAGGATCGACGCTGTCGGTGGTCACCAAACGGTGAGCGGGGAGTAACGCCTCGAGCTTGCCGCGGAAGAAGAGGTCGACCCCACAGAGCAGGATCGTCGCCACGGTCCCGAGGGTAACACTGCGCCCCGTGATCGAAAAGGCGCTCGCCCGCGGTCTCGAGCTCGCCCGCTCAGGGCGCTACTTCGAGGCGCACGAGGCGTTCGAGGAGGCGTGGCGCGCGGCATCGCCCGACGAGCGCGATTTCTTCCAGGGGCTCGTGCACGTCGTCGTCGCCTGGTACCAGGGCGGCCGCGGAAACCTCGTCGGCTGCGGGCGGCAGCTCGAGAAGGCCCGGCGGCGGCTCGGGCCCTTCGCGCCCGCCCACCGTGGAGTCGACGTCGCCGCGCTTCTCGCGCAAGTCGACGCGGCCCGTCCGGACGCGCTGCCGCCGCTACACGTCCCGTAGCCCGAGCGCGTCCAGGATCCGGCCGAGGCCGGCGTAGAGCCACCACTCGCGGTGGAAGAACAGGAGCAGGCCAAACGCGACCAGCACGGCACCGCTGGCGACGCGGATCAGCAGCCAGCGGTCGCGCAGGAGGCGGAACGCGCCCATCGCGCGCGCGAACGCGAGGCCCGCGAGCAGGAACGCGCAGCCGAGGCCGAGCGAGTAGGCGGTGAGGAGCGCGATCCCCCGCGCGACGGTCCCCGTCGCGCTCGCGAGGACGAGCACCGAGCCGAGCACGGCGCCGACACACGGCGCCGCACAAACCGCAAACGCCGCGCCGAGCAGCGCGTTCGAGCCGCCACGGGCGCGCGCGACGAGCCCGGGCGCGACGAGACGCTCGGGCCATGGAAGCAAGCCGGCGAACGCCAGGCCGAAGACGACGAGCAGGAAGCCCGCGAGCTCGACCCGCCGCTCCTGCGGCAGCGCCGACCCGAGCGCGGCCGCGCCCGCGCCGAGCGCGACGAAGACGAGGGTGAACCCGGCGACGAAGGGCACGCTGCCGGCGAGCACGCGCCGGGGCGTCGCCGAGCCGCCTGCGACCACGGAGAGGTACCCCGGCACAAGCGGCAGGACGCACGGTGCCGCGACCGAGACGAGCCCCGCGAAGAACGCCGCCGCGAGCTGCCCGGTCACTCGAGCAGCGGGAGATCTTCCTCGGGATGCCGCGTCCAGCGCCACAGGAGGAGCGTCAGCACCGCTGCACCCGCGAGCAGGCCGGCGACCGGGAGCACCCACGCGAGCAGATCGAACCCCTGCTTCTCGGGCGCGGCGAGCACGCCCCGGCCGAACTGCGCGACGAGCTGCGCCTTGATCTCGCTCTTCGAGTCCCCGGCTGCGATTCGCTGCGCGATGAACTGCTTCATACGAACGGCGATGGCCGCGTTCGACTGATCGAGCGTCGTGTGGCAGGTCGGGCAGACGAGCTCGCCCTCGAGCTCCGCCTGGGTCGGATGCCGTTCGCTCGCGATCGCCGCCGACGCGAAGACGAGCGCGGCAAGGACGACTGCGAGCAGCCTCACGCCATTGCCTTCTCGATGGCTGCCTGGAGCTCGGCTTCGTCCTCGAAGGCTCCGATCCGGTGGTCGACGATCTTCCCGTCGCGGCCGACGAAGAACGTCTCCGGCAAGCCGGAGATTCCCCACTTCTCCCACAGCTTCGCGGGACCGTCGTACGCGATCGGATAGGAGATTCGGTACTTCCGAACGAACTTCTGACTGTCGCCGTGGAAGTCGCGCATGTCGATGCCGATGAACGCGACGCCTCGGTTCCTGTACTGCTGCCACGCGTTCTCGAGCAGCGGCGCCTCCTCGCGGCACGGCCCGCACCACGTGGCCCAGAAGTTGATCACCATCGGGCGGCCGCGGAACTCGGAGACGGTGACGCGCCCTCCGCCGGACAGAGCCGGGAGGTCGAAGTGCGGAACGGGCGCGCCGACGCGCGCGTCGGGCGCGTCGTCCGCCGCGATCTTCCAGACCAGCAGGCCGAGGAGCGCCAGCACGAGCGCCACCGCCCCGAGCTGGCCCGCGACCTTTAGAGCTCTCATGCGGAGACGATGAAGACGGGCGTGCCAATCGACACGTGCTGGAAGAGCCACTCGGCCTCCGGGATCCGCATCCGGATGCAGCCGTGGGACACCGAGTAGCCGATCGAGCCGGGCTGGGGCGTGCCGTGGATGCCGACGCCCGGGCTGGAGATCCCCATCCAGCGCGTGCCGAGCGGGTTGTCAGGCCCGGGGGGCACGGGCTCCTCGTCCTTGGCCCAGTCGGAGTCGGGCGGGTACCACCACGGGTTCTTCCACTTGACGACGATGCGGAAGCGGCCGAGCGGGGTCGGGTACTTCGTCTGGCCCGTCGCGACGGGGAAGAGCTTCCAGTAGCGCATGCCCTTGTAGAGGAAGAGCTTGTTCGAGCCGCGCCGGATCACGATCACCGGCCCGAAGTCCTTGCGCGTCACCTTCGGCTTCAGCACCCGCGGCTTCAGGGCGACCGGCCCGCGCTCGTTGGCCTGCAGCGCCGCGACGATCGCGCGCTCTGCGCCGGTCCGCTCGATCTCGCGCCCAGGCCTCTCGCGCGAGATCCACGGTCGGAGCCTGCGCAGGAAGAGCCCCGCGTCGACAGGCGCGCGCGCGAAGCGATCCGCGACCTCGCCGACGTAGGCGCGCACGCGGTCGCGTCGTGCCGTCACCTGGAGCGGCACGACCGTCCCGGGCGCCGACGTGAGCGCCTGTTGCACCGCCTTCGGGATCGCGGGCACCGCAAGTGCCTCGGGCGACGCCTCGAAGACGTACGTCCCGTACGCGAGGACGAGCGGCAGCGCAAAGTCGGCGCGGACCAGCTCCGCCGCGGCCTCGGGGGTCTGTCCCCCGACGGGAACCTCGCCGATGACGACACCCTCCGGGATCGTGGCCGGCGCGGGTGCGGGCGGCTCGTCCGCGGCACGGGCCGGCGCGCAGACGAGCACAGCCAGAGCGATGATGACGGTCGAAAGGCGTTTCACGTGCTGCGTCCCCGGAGGATCCTCGGGTCGTCGGTGATGATAGCGTCGGCGCCCCAATCCGCCAGCCGCGCGGCGACGTCGGCGTCGTTCACGGTCCACGCCCAGACGGCCGCCCCTCGGGAGTGGCAGCTTCTCACGAGGGCCGGCGTCACGAGTGCGTGGTGGAGCACGGCCGCGGAGGCACCGCTGTGCGCGAGCCAACGCAGGACGAGCCGCGGGAGCAGCCGGCGCATCGCGAAGAGGCCGCCGCTGACGAGCGGCGCGAGCGCGCGGCGTCGCCCAACGCCGTAGCGGTCTTCCGGATACGAGATCCCGATCGTCGCGCGCGGCTCGCGCGCGCGGACGTCGTGGAGCGAAGCCCAGTCGAGCGAGCTGACGAGCGAGCGCTCGACCATGCCGTAGCGGCGAAGCGCATCGACGACCCCGGCCTCGTAGCCGCTTCGCTTGAGGTCGACGTGCGCGCCGACGCCGGCATCCGCGAGGTACCCAAGAGCGTCGTCGAGGGTCGGTCCGCCCTCCAGGAGGTTCTCCGGCGAGTGCGCGAGGACGAGGTCACCGTCACGACCCCTGAGCACGTCGAACTCGACGAGATCGACGCCGGTCTCGACGGCTGCGCGCAGCGCGGGCATGGTGTTCTCGGGTGCGAGGGCTGCCGCGCCACGGTGGCCGATGCGAAGCACCGGGCCGTCGCCGCGTACGACCTTCATGGATGCGTCGGCAGCTGCATCTCGTCCAGCCGCCCGCCCTCCGCCGCGTACTCGACGATCATCCGGTCGGTGATCCATTCGACGGGCGAGTGGTCGTCCGTCCACGGCTCGCCGTGCGCCTCCGACCGGTGCAGCCCGCGGCGCAGCAGCGGGAGCAGCGCGCGCGGCCCCGCGTCGCGAATCTGCAGCTCGCGGTCGGACGCGATCACGAACCGGTTGAATCGCAGCGCCTGCCAGACGTAGACGTGCTTGAAGACCGCCCGCAAGGTCGACTCGACGCCGTGCGAGAGCCGGTAGTCGCCGGGCACGGTCGCGACGTTCATCGCGACCAGGCCGCCCGGCGCCAATCGCGAGCGCGCAAGCTCGAAGAACTCGACGCTCGCCAGATAGAACGGCACGTACGGGGGCCGGTACGCGTCGACCGCGATCAGGTCGTAGCGCGTACGCGTCGAGCGCAGGAACGGACGCGCGTCGGCGTCGTGCACGTGCAGTCGCGGATTGTCACGGAGGCCGAAGAAGCGGCGCCCGACGTCGGACACCACAGGGTCGATCTCGACGCCGTCGATCTCGGTCTGCGGGAAGTAGCGACCGAAGGCACGCGCCGTGGTTCCGCCCGCGTTGCCCAAAATAGCAACACGCGCAGGATCGCGCGCGAGCAACGCGGGCATCGCGACGAAGACGTCCCACTCACCGCCGGTCAGCACGTCGTCGGGCCGCCATACGGAATGCACCGCGATCCCCTCGTCGAGCCGCAGGTAGCGTGCGCCGCCGCGCTCGACCACCTGCACGTACTGGTAGCGCGACTCACGCTCGTAGACCAGTCCCTCGGACGCCTTGACGGCGCCGGGCGGGACGGCCAGCAGCGCCGAGACCGCGATCGGAGCAAGGAGCCAGCGCCGCCGGAGAACGAGACCGCCGCCGAGCGCGAGCAGCGACGCTGCGCCGAGCATCGTCCGCTGTGTGCCGACTAGGGGAATCGTGACGAGTGCGGGCACGAACGTCCCAAGGAGCGAGCCAACCGTCGAGAGCGCGTACAGGCGGCCGGCGACTGTGCCGGCGGTGGCGACGTCCCCGAGCGCGAGCCGGATCGCGAACGGCGCCGCCATGCCGAGGAGTGCAACCGGCGGCGCGAAAAGGACGAGCGTCGCGAAGAAGGAGCCGATCGCCGCCCCTTCGGACGCCTCGTCGAGCCCTTCGACCGAGACATCGAGGAACGGCCGCGCGAGAAACGGCGTCGCGGCCACGAGCAGTGCGGCGGCGACGACGATCGTGCCGAGCAGCTGCGGTTCGGGCCGCCGGTCGGCAACGCGGCCGCCGAGCCAGTAGCCGACCGACAGCGACGCGAGCACGAGGCCGATCAGGTTCGCCCAGACGATCGTCGACGACCCGTAATACGGCGCGAGCAGGCGCGACGCGCAGATCTCGGTCGCGAGCGTGCCGGCGCCCGCGAAGAAGACGAGCGCGTAGAGTCGCCGGCCGTCGATCACGTGCGCCGGACGACTACGACCGCGCAATCGTCGAGCAGCTCGCCGCCGGTGAAGCGCCGCGCCGACTGGATCACCGACGCAGGGATGTTCTTCGTCTCGAGGCCGCGGCGTCGGGAGAGCAGCTCGTCGAGCCGCTCGAAGCCGTAGAGCTCGGCCCCCTGCCGCGCCTCCACGACGCCGTCCGTGTAGAGGACGACCGCGTCGCCGGCTTCGAGCCGGCCCCGCTTCTCCTCGTACTCCTGCCCCGACTCCACGCCGAGCGCCAGCCCGTTGGCCGCGAGCGCCTCGACCGACCCGTCGGCCCGAACGAGGCGTGGCGGTGGATGCCCCGCCGAAGCGCAGAGGACCTCGCCGGTCCGCGGGTCGATGAGCAGGTACAGCATCGTGATGAACTTGCCCGGCGCGATCTCGTCGACGACGACGTCGTTCGCGCTCGCGAGGAAGTCCGCGGGCTGCGGGTGCTCGCGCGCGAGTGAGCGGAAGACGAACTTCGCCATCGCCATGTCGGCAACGGCGTCGACACCGTGTCCGGTGACGTCCCCGACCACGACCGCGAGCCGGCCGTCCTCGAGCGCGACGTAGTCGTAGAGGTCGCCGCCGAGGTCGGTCCGCTCGGGGCCCGCATAGATCGCGCTGACCTCCAACCCCTCCACGCCGGGCAGGGCCCGGGGGAGGAGCGAGCGCTGCATTGCGTCCGCGAAGTCCTTCTGCTGCTGGTAGAGCCGCGCGTTCTCGATCGCGAGCGTGGCGACTGCAGCAACGGTTTGCGCCGACTCGATCGTGTCGGGCGTGATCGGACGCCCGGGCTCCAGCGACACGAGCGTCAACGACGCGACGACCGCCGACGACGTTGCAAGTGGGACGACCGCGGCGGTCGAGCCCTTCTCGAGGAACGGCGCGAGCAGCGTGTCGTCGGCCGGCGTGAGCACCCGCGGCTCACCCGCGTCGAAGACGTCCCCGAGGGCGGAGCCTCGGTACGGCTGGCGCCGGAAGAGAATCGGCCGCAGCAGCTGCTCGAAGCGCTCGTCCGCAACGTGCGGAGCGTGCGGGAGGACCTGCTCCCGGCGCGGATCGGGCAGATGGATCACGGCGGCATCGACGTCGAGCTGCTCGACGACGGCACGCGTGATCGCGGCGATCGTGTCGTCGAGCGACATGCTCTCGGCGAACGAGCGCGAGACCTCGTATTGCGCGCGCAGCTGCCGCGCGGCGTAGCGCTCGGCCGAGAACGCCTGCTCGAGCTCCGCGCCGAGTCGCGTGGCCTGCTCGTGCAAGCGTGCGTTCTGGATCGCGACCGCGAGCTGGCCCGTCAGTGCGGCGAGCAGTGCCTGTTCGTTCGCGTCGAGCTTCCGAGCCGGGGACGGATAGGACGCCAGCAGCCCGATCACGTCGTCGTGGACGAGCAGCGGCAGCGCGATCGCACACTCGATCCCCGTCTCCGCGAGCGCGTCGGTCACGCCGGCGAACCGCGACTCTGCGCGCGCGTCCGCGATCTCGACGATTCCGCGACCGCGAAACGGGCCGAGAGCGAGTTCGAACAGCGCCTCTGCGACCGGGAGGTGCGGTCCGGCGAGCCCGCGCTCGGACGCGACGACGAGGCGGCCCTCGTCGCGCAGGTAGACCGCGAACCGCTCTGCCCGCAACAGCTCGACGAGGCGCTCGGTCGCGGTCTCGAGCGTGTGCGCGACCGAAAGCTGTGCGTTCGCCTGACCGAGTAGCCCGAGCAGTGCGCGCGTCTGGTCCAGCTCCGCCGCGACGCGCTGTGCGCGCTCGCTCGCCCGCAGCGCGTGCGCAGCGCGGACCGAGAAGGCGGCGAGGCGTTCCGCCGCCTCAGCGGAGGGCGTGCGTCCGGCGGCGAAGACGAGCTGCAAGACACCCAGCGGCGGCTCGCCGAGGCGGAGCACGGCCGTCGACCGCCCCGCGAGCTCCGCAACCCGTGTGGGCGTGCCGCCGAGCGCCGCCTCGGCCGAGGCGAGCGCCTCCTCGCCGGAGAGCTCGGGTGCGCCCGCCCCGGCAACTGACGCAAGGTGGAGCGGACCGCCGTCGTCGCGCCGCCAGAGCAGCGCCGTCGTCGCACCGGACACGTCGAGCGCGAGCCGCAGGACATGCCCAGTCGTGCGCGCGACGTCCGAGCCGGCGGCAAGACCGTCTCCGGCGAGCCGTACCGCGCGCTCTTCGGCCGCCCCGCGTTCGCCGGCGTCAGCGAGCCCGAGCGCACTCAACGCGAGGCCGACCTGCGTAGCGGCCAGCCGTGCCGCAAGAAGCTCGTCGCGCGCCAGATCGTGGCGCTCGCGCAGCAGCTCGACGCTCGCGACCGGCTCGCCGCCCACGAGGACCGGCAGCACCAGCCCGACGCGCGCGCCGATTCGCGCCGCGAGGCGGCGCAGATACTCCGGCGCGTCGTCGAGCTCACATTCGTCGTCGGGCAGGGCGGCGAGCGGGACGCGCGTGCCCTCGAGCTCGGCGGCGAGAGACGCCGAGCTCGACGCGGCGGCGCGGGTCACGAGCTCGGATGACGCGCGATCGAGCACGCGCACGGACGCGACGTACGCGGACGTTGCGTGCGCGACGGCCTCGGCGATCGCCTGGAACACCTCGACCGGGCCCGCCCCGGAGAGCGCCGCCCGGCCTGCGTCGCCGAGCGCCTCGAGCGCTCCTGGATCGAGCGCGACGCGCGCTTCGTGATCAGGCTGCACTGGCATCCCGGCCCGCCGCTCAGTATGCCCTGCCCGACGCCCGGGACTAGACTCAGCCTCCGTGGCGCAACCAGCTCGCCGTGAACGCGCGGCCCCGAGAGCGCAAGCGGCCCCGGTCGACCCGGCCGCCGTGGCCCGTGCCTACCGGCTCGAGCGCGCGAAGCGTTACGCGCGCGAGCGGCGCGTGCGCGAGCGCAAGCTCGCACAGTTGCGCTTCCTGCTCGTGCTCGTGCTGCTCACGAGCGCGTTCCTCTTCCTCTCGCTGGGAGTCTGGAACCAGATCGAGCGACTCTTCGGTCTGTAGTACGCGCGGGGGCCTAGGCGCGATCGATCGCGCGCGCGAACGGGCTCCACGTCGACTGCTCCCACGAACGCCCGCCGCACATCGGGCAGCGCGGAAGCACCGTGTAGACCGTGACGCCGTACCCGCACTCGGCGCAGTGGTACTCGCCTTTCACCCGCGCACCGCTCGCGAAGAACTCGACGAACCCGTCGGACTTGCCCTCGGCCGACCCCTTGCCGAACACGCTCATCCTCACCCCCTGGCGTAGGTGGAGAACTGACTCTACCCGGAAAAGCCTGGGATACTCCACCCCGGTCTTGCAGTCCCCCGAGCCCTTTCCGCCCTCCAGACCGCCCCCGTCCGCGCGGGGGCGCCTGTTCCGGGCCGGTGCCGCCGCCCGGACCGGGGGCGGCTTCTGGCTGCTAGGCGAGCGCCTGAGCCGGATCGCCGGCGGCGTCCTCGCGCTCTCGACCTTCATGAGCTGGTACGCGGGCTCCGACCAGGGGCCGACGATCGCGGTGATCGGCTGGCACGTGGGCCTGATCGGCAAGCTCGTCTTCTTCATCGGGCTGGCGGTGGTCGGGCTCTGGGCGCTCCGCGAGGCGGGAATCGAGCTCCCGGCGACGGTGCCTGAGAGCCTGATCCTGATCGCGCTCGGCTCGCTCTCTACGACGCTCGTGCTGATCCGGCTGATCTCTGTACCGGACGAGTTCTTCCCCTACACCGGCCGCGGGATCGGGATCTGGATCAGCCTGGCGGCCTCGCTCGCCGTGATCGTTGCAGGGCTTCTAGAAGCCAGCGAAGAGCTCTAGCGACCCCCAGCCCGATCAGGGCGCCGGCGAAGACGTCGAGTGGATAGTGGACACCGACGTAGTTGCGCGAGAACGCGATCAGCGCCGCGAGGAGGAAGAACGAAATCGTGAACCGCGGGGCCGCGCGGGAGAGCACGTAGGCGCAGGCGAAGCTCGTTGCGGAGTGGCCCGACGGGAACGACGACGTGGTCGGCACATCCAGGAGCGGCTTCGGGTCGAGCACCACTGCCGGCGGCCGGTGTCGTCCCACCGCGAATTTGATCATCGTGACGACGATCTGCGTCGTCAGCGCGGTGGCGGCGACGGTCAGGAAGACGTTCGGCCGCCGCCACGCGACCGCGAGCCCGAGCGCGATCAGGAGCCAGACGAGCGCGCGCGAGCCGGCGATCGAGAGCCCGACGAAGAGCGGATCGAGCCAGTGGACGCGGTGCTCGACGACCGCGCGCTCGAGCCGCTGGTCGAGCGCGATCAGCTGCTGCGGACGCCGACGATCTGCTTTGCACGGTCGACGAGCTGCTGCGGGTCGAACGGCTTGCCGATGAATCCGGTAGCGCCCCGCTCCGTCGCGTCGCTCTCGCCCTCGACCTTGCCGCTGAACATCACGACCGGGATCGACCCGTGGCGTTCCTGGATGCGCTGGAGCATCTCCCAGCCGTCCATCTGGGGCATCATCACGTCGAGCAGGATCAGGTCGGGTGCCTCCTCCTCCAGCGATTCGAGGCCCTCACGCGCGCTGCCCGCCTCACGCACGTCGAAGCCCTCGAGCTCGAGGTTTGCCCGCACGAAGGCGCGGATCCCCGCGTCGTCGTCGACGATCAGCACGCGGGGACCGCCTGCCTCGCGCGCACCCGGACCCGAGCGTTCGAGGAAGACGTCCAGGTCGGCGCGGCGGTACCGGCGATGTCCGCCGGGGGTGTAGAACGCCGGCACGCGGCCCTGGTCGGACCACTTCCGGATCGTGCTCTGGGCGACGCCGAGGTACTTCGCGGCCTGGCCAAGGGTCAGCCAGTCCGGCTCGTTGGTCGGAGCCCGCCGGGCATCGGGTCGGTCGCGAAACGCCATGCCCGCAAGAATCTACCCAAAGTTATTGGTTCTTGACACCTAGCCGGTGGAGATGGTGATCGTCCGGTCAAAAGTCGTCGTCCCCGGCTGGGGGTTGTCGTCGAGTGCGGCGCCAAGCGCAAGCCCGATCAGGAAGGCGGCGAGGACGACCAGGAGGCGGACGATCGTGCCGCGCTTCACGGGCCGTAGTCGGTTGCGCCGCGGGCGTAGACGTGGAACGCGGCGTCCTGCACGGTGGTCGCGCTTCGCGGCCAGCCCGGGAACGCCGCGTGCTCGGCGATCGCCTCCCGGACCCAGTCGTCGGCTCGCCCGTACGCGGACGTGAGCTCGTCGAGCGTGAAGGTCTGCCCGACACGCTTGCGGAGCTCGTCGGTGACGGCCTCGAGCGCGGCGAGTAAGAGCTCCTGCCGGCGTGCGTCTCGGCGCGACTCCTCGTCGAAGCGCTGATGCCCTTCCTCCCACTCCCGGCGTGCGAGCTCGACCTCGACAGACCCCACGCGCAGAAACCTAGTCGCTGGTACAGCAGCCGTCGGCAGGCCAGAGCGAGTCGAGCTCGGCCAGGATCCGGTCGCCGAGCTCGTAGCCGGGACGCGCGAGCGCGAACGCCGCGTGCGCGTGCAGGCACTTGAGACTGCCTGTGCGTGTCGCGCCGCCGATCCCGCCCGGCAGCTCCGGGCGCAGAGCGCGCTGCTCGTCGTGCGCGGCTGCGAGGCTGGCGGCGAGCTTCGGGTCGTCGTGCGCTGCGCGCGTCCAGCGCTCGACGCCGCCCGCGGCCTCGAGCCGTGAGAGAGCGGCGACGAGGTACGGGCACGTGACGTAGTACGTCGTCGGAAACGGCTCGCCGTTCTCGTCGAACGCGGCTTGCTCCGTGATCGCCGGCTTGCCGTACGGACAGCGAACGACGACGCGCCTGAACGCGCGCGGCGCGCGGCCCAACTGGCGCTCGACGACGGCCTCATCGTTCACTCCGGCCGATCGTAGCCCCGCGCTCGTGCAGTGCCCGCCAGGCCGGAATGCCCTTGACGATGAAGAGGCGCTCGCCGGGCTTCACGTAGCCGAGCCGGCGCGCCTCGCGCGCCACCGCGTCCGCGCTCGCGACGTAGCGGTAGCGCTGCTCGAGGGCCGCGCGACGTGCTCGGAGCTCGCGCACCTCGGCGCGCCGCTGGGCCACCGCCTGATGCCGCTCGAAGTACGTGCGAACCGGCCGGTAGTAGAGCAGCCCGACGAGCACGAGCGCGCCCACCGCGAGCCAGCGGAGAACGAGGCTCGAGCGCGCCGGCTTCTTCCTGCGGGAGCGCCTCGCCATGGGCCGCCCTCTTTCGCGGGCGGCACTCCGCGTCCTGCCGGCTTACCGACGCCGGCGGAGGGTCAGCAGGGAGGCATAGACCGGAACGGGAGCGAACTCGTTGAAGTTCCGATCAGTGGCAGCCGCGGCGAAGCGCTGGTAAACCAGCCACCCACCTCGGGTGAGAAGCGCCCGGCCGTTGACTCTGTCCACAAAGACGATCGCGCGACGGCGGTGCCGCAGTGAGCGCCGAAGGACGAGGTCGTGCACAGTCGCAGTCGTTTGCGGGTAACGCCAGAACGACCGGCATCCGTGCTCCCAGAAACCGCGCGGGAGGACGAAGTGCTTGCCGTCGGGTGCCCATGGACCCGGCGCTGCGTCGAAGCCGGCGGTGTGAGAGCGCAGCGAGCGCGTGCGGCCCGTGCGGAGATCGACCAGGTGTGCGGCGGCACACCGGTGACCGTAGAGGACGAACCGCCCGTTCGGACTCCACGTGATCTCTGCCGAAGCGCCGCTCGGAAGCGTGAAGCCTAGGCTTGTCGCCGCACTCCCGACGCGAACTGGGCGGAAGCGTCCGAGTCGGTCGATGAACCGACAGGCACGGCTCCGCGCGGCAGCGCAAGACGCATCGTCTCGACCACTCGTCCCGTTCGATCCACGGCGGAGGCCGAAGGCGGCGCAGCCACGACGAGCGTCACGACCGGGAGGATCCACCCCACGGCAACCGCTAGGCGACGTCCACCTTGATCATGTTCGTCGAGCCCGGGATGTTCACCGCCGTGCCCGCCGTGATCACGACCCGATCGCCCTCCGCGACGAGCCCGCTCTCACGGGCGGCGTCGAGCGACATCGTCCAGAGATCCTCGACGTTCTGCGTCTCCGGGATCCCCCACGGCGTGACGCCCCACTCGAGCGCCATGTGCTGAAGAGCGTACTGGTGGTGGCTGAGACCGAGGATCGGCCGGCGCGGCCGCAAGCGCGCGACGACCGAAGCCGTGCGGCCGGTGAAGGTCGGGACGACGATCGCGCGGGCACCAAGCGTCTCCGCGAGGTCGCAAGCCGCGTTCGACATCGCCTCTCCGATCGTCGGCTGCTCGATCGCCTCCGGGAGCTGATGCCGGTAGCCGAGGCTGGGCTCGACCGCGCGCGCGATCCGGTCCATGTACCCGACCGCCTCGACCGGGTACTCGCCCAACGCGGTCTCCGCCGAGAGCATGATCGCGGAAGTCCCGTCGAGCACCGCGTTGGCGACATCGCTCGCCTCGGCGCGCGTCGGCTCCGGGTTGTGGATCATCGTTTCGAGCATCTGCGTCGCGGTGATCACCGGCTTGCCGCGCTCGAGCGCGCGCGCGATGATCCGCTTCTGCAAGAGCGGGACGGACGCAGGGCCGATCTCGACGCCGAGATCGCCGCGCGCGACCATCACGGCCTCCGCCTCGTGGAGGATGTCGTCGAGGGCGTCGACCGCCTCGGCCTTCTCGATCTTCGCGATCACGTGCGCGTGCGAGTCGGCCTGCGCGATCAGCGCGCGCAGATCGCGCACGTCCGCGGCGGAGCGGACGAAGGAGAGCGCGACGAAGTCGACGCCCAGACCGAGCGCGAACTCGAGGTCGTCGATGTCCTTGCGCGTCAGCGACGGGATCGGCACCGGCACGCCGGGCAGATTGACGCCCTTGTGCGCGCTGACCTCGCCGCCGACGATCACGGTGCACGTCGCGCGGCCGTGCGCGACGTCGCGCACGAGCAGCCGCACGTGCCCGTCGTCGATCAGCACCTCGTGGCCGGGCCGCAGGACCTCGCCGATCACCGCCGGGCTGACGGGCAGGCAGCCGTCGGTCGACTGCGTGCCGCCGGCGACGACCACGTCCTCGCCGCGCGAGAGGCCGACCGGCGAGTCGAGATCCCCGATCCTGAGCTTGGGGCCCTGGAGGTCGGCGATCAGCGCGAGCGGCCGGCCCACGTCCTCCTGCACCTCGCGCACGAGCCTGGCCCACTCCGCATGCTGGTCGTGCGTGCCGTGTGAGAAGTTGAGCCGCGCTCCGTCCATCCCCGCGTGCACGAGCGCGGTGATCATCTCCTTGTTCGCCGAAGCCGGGCCGATCGTTGCGACGATCTTCGTGCGGCGCGGCTCGGGTGCGGGCATGTGACTAGCGTAGCGAGGGTGGGCGCCGTCTACCGGGCGCGTGGGAAGGCGTCCCAGCCGGGATAGACGGCCTGGTCGCCGAGCTCCTCCTCGATCCGGAGCAGCTGGTTGTACTTCGCGACACGGTCGGAGCGCGCGGGGGCGCCGGTCTTGATCTGGCCCGTCCCGAGTGCGACGGCGAGGTCGGCGATCGTCGAGTCCTCCGTCTCGCCCGAGCGATGTGACATCACCGCGGTGTAACCGTTCGCGTGCGCGAGGCGCACTGCTTCGATCGTCTCCGTCAGCGTGCCGATCTGGTTGACCTTGACGAGGATCGAGTTCGCGACGCCGCGGTCGATCCCCTCGCGCAACCGCGCGGGGTTCGTGACGAACAGGTCGTCGCCGACGAGCTGCGTGCGGTCGCCGAGCTCGCGCGTGAGTTGCGCCCACGAGTCCCAGTCGTCCTCCGCGGCGCCGTCTTCGATCGAGACGATCGGGTAGCGCTCGACGAGCTCGGCCCAGAACCCGGGCAGCTCGGCCGACGACTTCTGGCGCCCCTCGAAGCGGTAGACACCGTCGCTGAAGACCTCGCTCGTCGCGGGATCGAGCGCGATCGCGACGAGCTCGCGGTGGCCCGCGCGGTCGGCCGCCTCGAGGATCGCCTCGATCGCGGCTTCGCTCGACGGTAGATCGGGGGCAAAGCCGCCCTCGTCGCCGAGTCCGACGTCGAGCCCGCGCCCGGCCAGCAGCTTCTTGAGAGCGTGGTAGACCTCGACGCCGATCCGGAACCCCTCGCCGAACGACTCGGCGCCGACCGGGACGACCATGAACTCCTGCAGGTCGATCGAGTTCTCGGCGTGCACGCCGCCGTTGATCACGTTCAACATCGGCACCGGCAACGTCCGCGCCTCCGGACCGCCCAGGTAGCGGTAGAGCGCGACCCCTTCCTCCGCCGCCGACGCCTTCGCGACTGCGAGCGAGATCCCGAGGATCGCGTTCGCGCCGAGCCGGGACTTGTTCGGCGTGCCGTCGAGCTCGATCAGCTTCGCGTCGAGCGCCTCTTGATCACGTGCGTCGAGGCCGACAAGCTCCGGAAGGATCTCGTCGACGTGGTGCACGGCGTTCGACACGCCCTTGCCACCGAACTCCGAGCCGCCGTCGCGGAGCTCGACGGCCTCGTGGACGCCGGTCGAGGCGCCCGAGGGAACCGCGGCGCGGCCGAAGGCGCCCGTACGCAGCTTCGCGTCGACCTCGACGGTTGGATTGCCGCGGGAGTCGAAGATCTGGCGGGCGTGGAGGTTCGCGATCTCGCTCACTCGGACTCCTTCGCCCGGTCGAAGTAGCGATCCTGCTCGTCGACCGGGAGCGTCGTCCACGTCTTCCCGTCGACGCTTGCGAGGCGTTCGGCGTCCTCGACGCGCGCGACGAAGCGCTGCGTCGCGCGCCGGAGCTCGAGCTCCGGGTCGACGTTCAGGCGACGTGCGACGTTGACTACTGCGAAGAGCACGTCGCCGAGCTCTTCGGCCTGGCGCGGATCGGGAGGCGTCTCGGGTGCCGGGTCCTCGCGCAGCTCGGCGCGCAGCTCGCGCAGCTCGTCCTCGAGATCCTGCAGCGCACCGGCGGCGTCGGGGTACTCGAAGCCGACCGCGGCTGCACGGCGCTGCGCCTTCCGCGCGTGCAGAAGCGCGGGCAGGTTGCCGGGCACGTGATGGAAGACGCCTTCGCGGCCCTCTTGCTCCGACTTGATCTGCTCCCAGCGCTCGCGAACGCGGCCTGCCGTCTGTGCCTCCGCTTCGCCAAAGACGTGAGGGTGGCGCCGCACGAGTTTCTCATGCACGAGGCGTGCTACCTCCTCCAAATCCCCTTGGCCCTTCTCCGAAAGGAGCAGGGCCAAAAAATAGACCTGAAAGAGCAAGTCGCCGAGCTCGTCGAGGAGCTTGGCGTCGTCGCCCGCGAGCGCCGCGTCGGCGACCTCGTAGGCCTCCTCGACCGTGTGCGGCACGATCGTCTGCGCCGTCTGCTCGCGGTCCCACGGGCAGTCGCGGCGAAGCCGCTCCGTCAGCCGCTGCAGGTCGAGCAGCGCCTCGGGAAGCGTCACTGCGTGGCGGTCGTCGTCCCGGTCGTCGCCGGCGGCGCGTAGCCGACCTGGTACGAGATCTTGTGCGCGAACTCGTTGTTCAGGTCTTTCGACCACTCAGCCACGGCCTTCTGCTTCTTCTCCTGCAGCAGCTGCTGGCTGATCTGCCCCTTGACGTCCTTGTTGAGCGGCGTCTGCTTCGCGGGCTTGACGTCGCTGAGCGCCTGGATCACGTGGTAGCCGTACTGGGTCTTGACCGGCTGCGAGATCTCGTTCTTCGCGAGCGAGAACGCGGTCTTGTCGAACTCCGGCACGGTCTCGCCCTTGCGTACGGTCAGCTTCCCGCCGTTGTCCTTCGAGCTCGGGTCCTTGGAGTACTTCTTCGCGAGCGTGGCCCAGCTCCCGCCGTTCTCGAGCTGTGCGTGGATCTGGTCCGCGAGACCCTTCTTGCTCACGAGGATGTGCCGGACGTCACGCGACTCGGCGACCTTGTAGTCCCTCGTGTGGGACTTGTAGTACGCCGCGATCTCGTTGTCGGAGACCTTCACGCCCTCCGTGACGTTGTCGTAGATCTTCTCCGAGATCAGCTGGTTCTCGATCTGAGTCCGCAGGTCCTGCTCGGTCAAGTTCTGCTGCTTGAGGTTCTGCTTGTACTTCTCCTCGCTGCCGCCGAAGTACTGCTGCTTGACCTGCTTGAGCCGGTCGTCGACCTCCTTGTCGGAAACCTTGATATCGAGGTCGTCGGCCTTTTGGCGATACTTGGCCTGCTGGACCAGGTACTGCAGCGCCTGATTCTGGAGCGCTTTGTACTCGGGCGTGCCGGTCTTCGGGAAGTCCCGCTTCTGCTGCTTGTACGCCGTCTGCGCGCGCTCCATGAGCGCGTCGAACTCGGCCTTCGAGATCTCCTGGTCGCCGACGACCGCGACCGCACCGTCGGGGACGTTCTTGTCGCCGCCGCCGCAGGCTGCGAGGCCGAGGCCGAGCGTGCAGAGGGAAAGGATGAGAGCTAGCTTGCGCACAGAGAAAAAGCGCCTCCTATGCTGCCTGGCGCGCGTCGAGAATAGCATCGACCAGGCCCACCGCGGCCTCGAATTCATCTGTTCTCAACGTAATTTCGCGCTTCGCGCTCGTGTAAACGGCGGTGGCGCGGCGGTTCCGAAGCTCGCGCAGCTCGTCGGAGCCGAGGACGAGCGGGCCGACCGCCACGCGGCCGCCCCGGAAGACGAAGTAGTCGGCTCCCAGCCGCGCGAGCTTCAGCTTCGCCTCCTGGATCGCGAACAGGTTCTCGACCGGCTCGGGGATGGGGCCGAAGCGGTCCTCCGTCGAGGCATGGAGCTCGCGGAGCTCGTCCTCCGTCTCGGTGAGCGCGAGGCGGCGGTGGAGGTCGATCTTGAGCGCCTCGGAGCCGATGTAAGACGCCGGCACGTAGGCGTCGACGCGCGCGTCCACGCGCACCGGCCGGGCGGCGGCGCGGCGCTGGCCCGAGAGCTCGGCGACGGCCTCGTGCAGCAGCTCGACGTAGAGCTCGAAGCCGACGGCCGCGACGTGGCCCGACTGCTCGGCCCCGAGCAGGTCGCCCGCGCCGCGGATCTCGAGATCCCGCATGGCGATCGCGAAGCCTGCACCGAGCTCGGTGTGGTCGGCGAGCGTCGCGAGGCGCGCGCGTGCCTCCGTAGTGAGTTCCTGCGCGTCGGGATAGAAGAGGTACGCGTACGCCGTCTCGTCGGATCGGCCGACGCGGCCGCGGATCTGGTACAGCTGCGCGAGCCCGAGCGTGTCGGCACGCTCGATGATCAGCGTGTTCGCCTGCGGGATGTCGAGGCCTGACTCGATGATCGTCGTCGAGACGAGCACGTCTGCGTCGCCGCGCAGGAACGCGTGCATCTGCTCCTCGAGCTCGCGCTCGCGCATCTGCCCGTGCGCGACGAGGAAGCGCAGGTTCGGGGCGAGCTGCTGCAGCTTCTCGGCGGCCTCCTCGATCGTCTCGACGCGGTTGTGCAGGTAGAACGCCTGGCCTTCGCGCTCGACCTCGCGCTGGAGCGCGGTCACGAGCAGCTCCTCGTCGTACTCGCCGACGTGCGTGCGGATCGGGCGGCGCCCTTCGGGCGGCGTCTCGATGATCGAAATGTCGCGCAGGCCGGAGAGCGACATGTGCAGCGTGCGCGGGATCGGCGTCGCGCTGAGCGCGAGCACGTCGACCTCGAGCCGCAGCTGGCGCAGCAGCTCCTTCTGGGCGACGCCGAAGCGCTGCTCCTCGTCGACGATCACGAGGCCGAGATCCTTCGGGATCACGTCCCTCGAGAGGACCCTATGAGTGCCGATAAGGACATCGACTTTTCCTTCGGAAAAGTCTTTCAGCACGTTCTTTGTGTCGGCCGCGCTGCGGAATCTGCTCACCATCTCGATGCGGACCGGGAAGTCACGGTAGCGCGCACGGAACGTGTTCCAGTGCTGCTCGGCGAGGATCGTCGTCGGTGCGAGCATCAGCGTCTGCTTGCCGTTCACCGCGACGGCGAACGCGGCGCGGATCGCAACCTCGGTCTTGCCGAAGCCGACGTCGCCGGCGACGAGCCGGTCCATCGGATGCGGTGACTCGAGATCCTCCTTTACGGCCTCGATCGCGCGGCCTTGGTCCTCCGTTTCGCGGTAGGGGAACTCCGCCTCGAGCCGCTCGAGCCACTCGTGTTCGAGGTCGTACTGGACTCCGGCGGCCTGCTGGCGAGAGGCGTACAGGCCGATCAGCTCGCCGGCGAGCTCGCGCACGCCTTCGCGCGCGCGAGACTTGATCCGGTCCCATGCCTTGCCGCCGAGCTTCGAGAGTGTCGGCGCCTTCGAATCGGCGCCGACGTACCGCGAGACCTTGCCGATCTGCTCGTGCGGGACGTAAAGACGGTCGTCGCCGCGAAAGGCGAGGAAGAGATAGTCGCGCGTGACGTTCGCGACCGTCTTCGTCTCGAAGCCGAGCAGCTTGCCGACGCCGTGGTCCTCGTGCACCACGAAGTCGCCGGTGCGCAAGTCGGCGAACGACTGCAACGCGCGGCCGAGGCGCTCGACGCGGGGCGCGCGCCGGCGGAAGACCTGCGCGTCGGGCAGCAGCACGAGCCCGAGGTCGCGCCAGACGAAGCCGCGCCGCGCAGGCGCGACGGCGAAGAGCAGCTCCGGCTCTGCCGGGAGCGGCTCGCCTGGCTCGAGCACGCGAGCGTCGATGCGGCGCAGGAGTTGCTGCGTGCGCAGCGCCTCGCCTCGGTGCGGGAACGCGACGACCACGCGATTGCCCGCGCGGACGAGCGACGCGAGCTCTTTCTCCGCTTCGGCGAGTCCGCGGGCGGCGATCGCGGGCCTCTGCGCCTCGAGCGCGAACGCCTGGCCGGACGGGAGCGGGTCGAGCTCCGTCGCGCCCTCGAGCGGGAAGTCGTCGCGCCCGAACTCCTCGCGCCAGACCCGGCGGACCTCGTCCGGCTCCCAGACGAGATCGGGCGCGCGGTCGAGCGGCGGCACGAGGCCGGCCGGGACCGGCGGAGGGCCTTCTCCGTCCTCCGGAGTCAGCTGCGGCTCGAGCAAGTCGAGGCGCCGCTCGGCCGCCGGGTAGACGACCGCATCCTCGAGGGGATGGAGCGCGCGCTGCGTGAACGGCGAGAACGCGCGCACCTGCTCGATCTCGTCGCCGAAGAACTCGATCCGGAGCGGTTCGCGCCCGGTGGTCGGGAAGACGTCGACGAGCCCGCCGCGAACCGCAAACTGCCCGCGGTCCTCGACGCGCTCGACGCGCTCGTAGCCCGCGAGCGCGAGCTGCTCGGCGAGCCCTTCGATCCCGGGTTCGGCCCCGACCGCGACACGAATCGGCTCCGGGCGCTGATCGGGCGGTGGCAGCAGCTCGGCGAGCGCGGCCGCGGAGGCCGAGACGAGCCCGCCCGCGGCGAGCACGTCGAGCGCGCGCGCGCGCTCGCCGACGAGGTGCGGCGGGGGCGTGAGCCCGGACTCCCAGCGGACACCGCGGCTCGGCAGGAACGCGACGCGCTCGGGGCCGAGGAACCAGCCCGCCGCCTCCGCTACGTCGCGCGCGTCCGCGTCGTCGGGCGCGAGCAGGACGAGCGGGCGCCCGAGCTCCTCGTACAGCGCGGCGACGACGACCGGGAGCGCGGGATCGGAAACCCGGGCGCGCGCGGGCAGCGCCTGCGCGAGGTCGCGGAGGCGCTCGCTCTCTGCGACCTCGCGCAGCAGCGGGTGCAGGATCGGCGGTTGCAGCGTTGGACGGTCCATGACGAATGGCGAGGCACTCGCCTCGCGGGGGGCCAGTGTAGCCCGACGCAAAAGCCTTCCGAGCGGTGCGCCGGGCCCTCGAGACGTGTCCAGGAGGCGCTGCGCGGGTCGTCCCCACCCACTTACCCCCCACCCTCCCGAGGGGGCTTCAACCTACGTTAGCGCCGAACGTGTGACGGGGGTGTGACGGGATTGCGCCGATTTTGTGACGAGTTTTCCACTGCTGTTCAGCGCTCGTTGTAGCGCCGCTGCGCGGGCTCGACGCCCTCGCGCACGATCGTCTCCACGGCGTCCGCTGCCCTGGCAACGACCGAGTCGCGGTCGTCATGCGGATCGAAGTTCGACAGCACGTAGTCGGCCAGCGGTCGAGGGTCGCCTCGCTCGGGACGCCCCACACCGATTCGGAGCCGAAGGAAGTCCTGCGTGCCGAGAGCGCGCGCGAGCGAGCGCAGACCGTTGTGGCCCGCGAGCCCGCCGCCCTCGCGCACCTGCAGCCGGCCCAGGTCGAAGTCGCCCTCGTCGTGGATCACGAGCACCGCCTCAGGGTCGACCTTGAAGAAGCGCGCTGCAGCCGCGACCGCGCGCCCCGACTCGTTCATGTACGTCTGTGGCTTCAGCAAGGCCACGCGCGAGCCGTCCACGCGGGTCTCGGCGAGATCGCCTGAGAACTTCGAGCGGAAGGACGCGCCGCTGCGCTTTGCGAGCTCGTCGACGACCATGAAGCCGACGTTGTGCCGATGGCCCGCGTACTCGCGGCCGGGGTTGCCCAACCCGACGACGAGCAGGTCGAGCGTCGAGGCCTGGTCGCCTCGACCGAAGAGGCGCATGGAGGGTGCCTAGCCTTCGGTAGTGCCCGGCTCGCCGGCGGCCTCGCCGCCGGCCGGCGCCTCGGCTGCGCCCTCCGGCGCCTGCTCGCCCTCGGGCACTTCCTCGCCCTCGGCGACCTCCGCTGGCACCTCCTCGGGCTCGACCTCGCGCGTCGGCATCGTCAACGTCGCGAGTACCGTGTCGGGATCGTCGAGGAGCTTCACGCCCTCGGGCGTGCGCAGGTCGGCGAGACGAAGCGTGTCTCCGATCTGCATCGAGCTGATGTCGAAGTCGAGGTGTTCTGGGATCTCCATCGGCAGCGCCTCGACGTTCACCTCGCGGTTCACCTGCGAGACCACGCCGCCCTCGCGGATGCCCGGGGCATCTTCGGCCCCGATCAGCGTGACCGTCACCGAGGCCGTGATCGCCTGGTCGAGCCGCACCTCCTGCAGGTCGATGTGGATCAGCCGACCCTTGACCGGATCCTGCTGAAACTCCTTCAGGATCGAGGGGTGCGTCGTCTTCTGGCCCTGGAGCACGACGTCGAGGATCGCGTGCAGGCCGGAGTCGCCCGTCAGCACGCGCCGGAGGTCGCGCTCGGGTATGGAGATCGCATGCGGCTGCGAGCGGCCGTAGAGGACACCCGGAATCAGGCCCCGCTTGCGCAGGCGCCGCGATTCGCGCGTGCCCTTGCGCTCGCGCTCGGCAACCTCGAGACGGATCCGTTCACCGGCCATACCGGCGGATGAGTGTAGCGGCTACCTGCTGATGCGGACGTCGAATCCGATCAGCAGCAGCGGCCAGATCAGCACCGCGGCAATCGCGGTCAGAACCCGTCCGATCGTGCCGAGGTCGTTGAAGTAGTCGTTGACCGCGGCGACGACGACGCCGATCACGAGGTACACCAGGCCCAGGAAGCTCGGCCGCACGATTGGTGCTTGCCCGCACCGTCCCGGTCGAAAACGCCGCTAGAAGAGCTGTGTGTCGCCGCCGAAGATCGCGGAGACCGAGTCGTCGGCGAAAACGTTCATGATCGTCTCCGCCAGGAGCCCGGCGACCTGGATCACCGTCATGTTCTCCGGGCGCTTCAGCGGGTCGATCGGGACCGTGTCAGTCACGACGATGCCGGCCAGCTCGGCACTTCCGAGTCGCTCGAGCCCCTCGGCGTTGAGGAGCGCGTGTGTAACGAAGACCCACACGTCCTTCGCTCCGTGCTCCTTGAGCGCCTGCGCGCCCTGGATGAGCGTGCTGCCGGTGGTCGTGACATCGTCGCCGACGATCGCGATCTTGTCGCGGACCCGGCCGGTGATCTCGGTCACGGCGACGGCGTCGTGCGCAGGCCGCGTCTTGTGCATGACTGCGAAGTCGGCCTCGATCATCTCCGCGAAGCGGACCGCGTACTTCGCGCGGCCGGCGTCCGGTGCGACGGAAACGACGCCCTCGCCGAAGAGCCCGAGGTCCTTGAAGTGGCGCGCGAAGCGCGGCAACGCGGTCATGTGGTCGACGGGGACCGTGAAGAAACCCTGGATCTGGCCTGCGTGCAGGTCCATGGTCAGGATGCGGTCTGCGCCCGCCAGTTGCAGCATGTCGGCGACGAGCCGTCCCGAGATCGGCTCGCGCGGCTTCGCCTTGCGGTCCTGACGCGAGTACGGGAACCACGGAACGACCGCGGTGATCCGCTTCGCGGACGCCAGCTTCGCCGCCTGGATCATCAGCAAGAGCTCCATCAGGTTCCGGTCGACCGGCTCGGCGCCCGTCTGGACGATGAAGACGTCGGCGCCGCGGATCGACTCGCAGTAACGCACATAGGTCTCGTCGTTGGCGAAGGTCTTCAGCTCGACGTCCCCGAGCTGGACGCCGAGGTGCTCGGCGATGCGCTGCGCGAGCTCCGGGTGCGAGCGTCCCGCGAAGACCATCAGCCGCTTTTGCGGCCCGCGTTCGATCCAATGACCGGGTTTGGACTCCGGCGAGGTGGGCGTCACCTCGAGCCCGGGGAACGAGAGCTCAGTCGTTGCGCCTTCGGCGGGCATAGCCCTCCTTGTTCTCCTGCTTGGCCCGCGCAACCGCGAGCGCGCCGGGCGGTACATCTTTGGTGATCACGGATCCCGCGGCGATCCACGCATCGTCTCCCACCTCCACCGGAGCGACGAACGCATTCTGGACGCCGGTCCTGACGTTACTGCCGATCGTCGTGCGCCCCTTGGGCAGGCCCTCCTGGTGAGGGAAGTTCACGGTGATGTTGCCGGCGGCCACGTTCGTGTCCTCGCCGATCTCGGCGTCTCCGATGTACGAGAGGTGCGGCACCTTGGTGCGAGCGCCGATCCGGGAGTTCTTGATCTCCACGAACGTTCCTGCCTTCGCGTCGGGAGCGAGGACGGTGCCGGGGCGAAGGTAACAGAACGGCCCGACGAGCACGCGCTCACCGATCTCCGCGTCGATCGCGACGGCGTGCGGGCCCACCTCCGCGCCTGCCGCCACCTTCGTGCGGCCGCGGAGCACCGTGAACGGATGGATCACGGCGTCGGGCTCGAGCTCCACTTGCGGGTCGATCCAGGTTGAGGCCGGATCGATGATCGTCACGCCTGCGAGCATGTGCGCCTCGTTGATCCGGTCTCGCAGCGCGGCGGCTGCGAGCGCGAGTTCGGCGCGGTTGTTGATTCCGAGGGTCGCGAGCGCGTCGTCGCAGCGCCAGGCCGACGCGCGGCCGCCCTTTTCGACGATGTGCGCGATCGTGTCGGTCAGGTAGAGCTCGCCTTGCGCGTTGTCGGCGCGCAGGCGGCCGACCGCGTCCCAGAGAGCGTCGGCCTTGAAGACGTAGATCGAAGAGTTCAGCTCGCGGACGGCCCGCTGTTCCCGCGTCGCGTCCTTCTCCTCGACGATCGCGCGCACGTCGCCGTCGTCGCCCCGGATGATCCGGCCGTAGGGCAGCGGGCGGTCGGGCTCGAACGTCAGGATCGTGACCGCCGCGCCGCCCTTCCTGTGAGCTGCGACGAGCTCGGAGAGCACGTCGGCAGTGAGCATCGGCGCAGCGGCGTCGAGCACGAGCACGGAGCCCCTGAAGCCGTCGAGCGTCTCGCGCGCGCTCGCGACGGCGTCGCCCGTGCCGCGAGGCTCGTGCTGGACCGCGACGGTGACGTCCTCGTACGCATCTCTCGTGCCCGGCGACGCGACCACGACGAGCGGGTCGGCGCCGAGGTCGCGTGCAGCGTCGACCACCCAGTCGACGACCCGCCGGCCGAGCAAGGGGTGCAGGTGCTTCGGCACGGACGACTTCATCCGGGTGCCGAGGCCGCCGGCCATCACGACAGCTGCGAGGTCGGAGCTCATGTCAGGAAGCTAAATGGCTGGGGCGCCAGGATTCGAACCTGGGATCACGGGACCAAAACCCGTTGCCTTACCACTTGGCCACGCCCCAGAGAGGAAACGCAGTTTAGCGGCGCTCGAGGAAAAGGAACGCCACCGCGACTGCGGCCAGGATGGCAAGGGCCACGAAGGCCGCGAACGTCAGCACGGCGATCAGGAACGGCAGCGCGGCGATCATCAACTGCGAGGTCGCGCCGATCCAGGTCACCTGGCGCAGCGTGTCGCTGCGCACGTTCCGGCCGACGAAGATCCAGAAGAGGATCAGGGCGGCGGCCAGGAAGAACGCCGGCCACCGCGGGATGACGCCGAACAAGATCAGCGCGGCCTCGACCACGGCGATCCAGAGCGCCGTCCGCGTCCGATAGCGGCGGAGCCAGCGCCCGCCGCGGCTCGTCCCGTGCTCCACCACGAGCACCACGCGTCAACCGTACCAGGCAGGCGCCGTCAGCCAGCGGCGGCCACGACCGCGAAGGCTGCGGCGCGCGCGCTCCGCAACCTCGCGGTGATGGAACAGGCCGTAGACGATCGGACCGGCGCCGCTCACGTCGGCGCGGAACGCGCCGAGCGCGCGCAGCTCGTCCGCGAGCGGCGACGAAACGAGATCGTTCGGCGGCAGGGCCGCGAGATCGCGCGGGCGGCGCACGCGCCCGAGCGCGTCGAGAAGCTGCGCGCGACGCTCGTCGTACCCGTCGACGCCGCGCCGGTGGTCGAACGCGTCGTACACGGACGCGGTCGCGCTCTTGGCGTCGTCGTTCGGGAGGACGAGCAACACGAAGTAGTCCTGCGGCAGATCGAGCGGCGAGAGCTCCGCCCCTTCCGCCTCGCCGAGTTGTGGGCCGTGGGCGAGGAAGAACGGCACGTCGGCCCCGAGCCGCCGCGCGAGCTCGCGGAGCGAGTCGGGCGCTTCGGGCTCGGGCAAGGTCGCGTTCGCGAGCCGGAGTGCGGTCGCGGCGTCGGAGCTCCCGCCGCCGAGGCCGGCCGCAACCGGAACTCGTTTCGTGATCCGCGCCCGCCAGCGTGGTGGCAGACCCGCCGCCGCGGCGAGGGCGAGCAGCGCGTCGCGCACGAGCGTGTCGTCCTCGAAGCCTTCGACGGCGAGCGCGGGTGCGGGTACGAGCTCGACGCGGTCCGCAAGAGCCAGACGCTGGAGCACCGTGGTCACCTCGTGCTTGCCGTCCTCGCGCACGGGGCCGACGACGAGCGCGAGGTTCAGCTTCGCCGTCGCGGGCGCGCGCGTCACAACGCCCGGGTGAGGGCGACGAACTCTTCCGGCGCGAGCGCTTCCGCCCGCGTGTCTGGAAGGCGGCCGATTTGCGCGAGCGCCTCGGCCGCGTCTTCGCGCGTGGCGAGGCCGGCGAGCTCGAGCGAGTTCGGCAGCGTCTTGCGCCGGTGTGCAAACGCGCCGCCGACGATCGTCTTGATGCGCGCGAAGTCGGGCGGCAGGTCGATGCGGCGAAACGCGACGAGCGCCGAGTCGACATTCGGACGCGGACGGAAGACGGTGCGCGAGACCGGGTGGAACCCGGTGCGTTCGGCGGCGAGCCGCACGAGCACTGAGACCGCCCCGTAGGCCTTCGTCCCCTCCTGCGCGAAGAAGCGGTCGGCGACCTCGCGCTGGACCATCACGGTCCAGCGGCGAACGGTGGGCAGCCCGTCGAGGCTCTCGGCGACGATCGGGGTCGCGACGTTGTACGGCAGATTCGCGACGAGCGCCGTCGGCTGGGGATCGAGGCTCAGGTAGTCGAAGGCCAGCGCGTCCGCGAAGTGGAGCTGGACGTTCGTGCGGCCGGCGAGCCGCTCGCGCAGGCGCGGCTCCAGCGACCGATCGAGCTCGATTGCGTGCACGTGGCGCGCGCGGTCGGCGAGGTACGACGTCAGGACGCCGAGTCCGGGGCCGACCTCGAGCACGACGTCGTCGCCCTCGAGCTCCGCGAGGCGCCCGATCACGCCGAGGATGTTCTCGTCGACGAGGAAGTGCTGCCCGAGCTGTTTCTTCGGCGCGACGCTCACGGCAACCCAAAGACACGCTGCGCGTTCGCGTCGATCTGCGCTTCGAGTTCGTCGCGATCCGTACGTCGCGCCTCCGCGAGCGCATCGAGCGTGTGTACGACGTTGGCAGGCTCGTTCGGGCGCCCGCGCTTCGGCTGCGGAGCGAGGTACGGCGAGTCCGTCTCGGTCAGCAGCCGCTCGGCCGGCACCTGGGTCGCCGCGACACGCAGCTCGGCGGCGTTCTTGTACGTCACGTTGCCAGCGAACGAGACGTAGTAGCCGCGCTCGAGCGCGTCGCGCAGCATCGGGGGCGACGAGAAGCAGTGCAGCACGACGTCCCCCGCGAAACCGGCGAGCACGTCGAGCGTCTGGCGATCGGCGGCACGCGTATGGATCACGACGGCCTTGCCAAGCTCGGACGCGAGCTCGAGGTGGCGCTCGAACAGCTCGCGCTGACGCTCACGCGGCGACCAGTCCCTGTAGAAGTCGAGCCCCGTTTCCCCGACCGCGACGGCGCGCTCGTGCCCGAGAAGGTCACGCAGCTCGGCGACGTCGTCGGTGCCGCCGGCCTCGTGCGGATGGATGCCGAGGATCGCGAAGACCTCTCCGTGGCGTTCGGCGAGCGCAAGCGCCTCGCGCGAGCCGGCGACCGTGGTGCCGACCGTCAGGATTCGTTGTACGCCTGCCTCGCGCGCCCGCTCGACGAGCTGCTCGGGCGGGTCCTCGCACGCGTCGAGGTGCGCATGCGTGTCGATCACGCCGCTTGCGCGGACTCCTGGAGCCGGGCGAGCTCCTCGGCGACCACCTTCTCCGCGTCGAGCTTCTTGAACAGCGGCTTCGGCTCGCGGAGGGTCTGCCCCGGAGGAAGCTCGCTCGGCTCCCAGCGGCCGACCCATTTGTCGTAGTCGCCGGTGAGGACGGTGTGGATCGAGCCGTCGTTTTCCTCGACCTCGCGAAACTCGAGCGGGCCCGCGATCCAGCCGTCGTAGCCGAGCAGCTCGTGCAGCTGCTGCGACGAGTGCGGCAGGAAGGGCGTGAACAGGATCTTCAGGCCGTCGATCGCGCGCAACGCCGTGTAGAGGATCGTCCCCGCGCGCTCGCGGTCGCCTTCGAGCTTCGCCCACGGCGCCTCGTCGGAGAGGTACTGGTTCGCGTCGCGCGCGAGGGCGAGCGCGTCGTTCAACGCGGCCTTGAAGCGCGACGCTGCGATCATTTCGCCGATCGAGTCGAACGCTCCCGCGACGCCGTCGAGCAGCGCCTGGTCCGCGGCGGTCAGCTCGCCGGGCTGAGGGACCTGACCGAAGTTGCGGTAGGCGTTCGTGAGCGTACGGTTGACGAGATTTCCCCAGGCCGCCACGAGCTCGTCGTTGTTCCGGCGGACGAACTCCGCCCAGGTGAAGTCCGTGTCCTGGGTCTCGGGGCCTGCCGCCGTGATGTAGAAGCGCAAGGCGTCCGCGTCGTAGCGGCTGAGGAAGTCGCGCACGTAGATGACGACGTTGCGGCTCGTCGAGAACTGCTTGCCCTCCATGGTCAGGAATTCGCTGGCGACAACGTCGTACGGCAACTGCAGCTCGCCGCGACCAGCACCGCACTCGCCGCCGTCGCGATAACCGAGCAGCATCGAGGGCCAGATGACCGTGTGGAAGGTGATGTTGTCCTTGCCCATGAAGTAGTAGTGCCGTGATTCCGGGTTCTGCCACCACGTCCGCCACGCATCGGGCTCGCCGCGCATCGCCGCCCACTCGATCGCCGCGCTCAGATAGCCGATGACCGCGTCGAACCACACGTAGATCCGCTTGTTCTGGTCTGACGCGTACGGCTCGACCGGGATGCGGACGCCCCAGTCGAGGTCGCGCGTGATCGCGCGCGGGCGGAGGTTCTCGACGTAGCGCAGCGAGAAGTTGCGCACGTTCGGGCGCCAGTGGCGCTGGTTGGCGATCCACTCGGACAGCTGCTCCGCGAACGCCGGCAGATCGAGGAAGAGATGGTTCGTCTCCCTGAAGTCCGGCGGCTCGCCGTCGAGCTTGGATCGCGGGTTGATCAGATCGATCGGGTCGAGCAGGTTGCCGCAGTTGTCGCACTGGTCGCCCCGCGCCGACTCGAATCCGCAGATCGGACACGTCCCCTCGATGTAGCGGTCGGGCAGCGTCTGGCCGGTGGCGCGCGAGAACGCGACGAGCTGCGACTGCTCGAAGATGTAGCCGCGGTCGTACAGCGTTCGGAACATGTCCTGCGTGACGCGGGCGTGGTTGCGCGTGGTCGTGCGCGTGAACAGGTCGTAGCTGAGCCCGAGCTTCCGCAGGTCCTCGCGAATGAGCTGGTTGTACTTGTCGGCCGCCTCACGCGGAGACACGCCCTCTTGATCTGCGGTGACCATGACGGGCGTCCCGTGCTCGTCGGTCCCGCTCACCATCAGGACGTCGTTCCCGCGCAGCCGCTGGTAGCGGGCGAACACGTCTGACGGGACGCCGAAGCCCGCCACGTGGCCGATGTGCCTCGGTCCTGCGGCGTACGGCCACGCGACCGCGACGAAGATCTTCTCCGCTGAGCTCGCCATCGGTTTCCATGATACGAGGCCGCTTTCGCGACCCTGGGCGCGCGACCGCACAGGCCGCGAGGGCGGCGGCGCCGAGCAGCGACGCGAGAACGAGCGTGCGCTCGCCGCCGCTTGGGCCGTCCGTCCGTGCGGCCGCTGCGGCCGACGGGAGTTCGCGGCGGCTGCGCCGCGAAGCGATCAGGGGCTTGGCGTCCTGACCAGGCACCGCCCGTAGCGCGGGCGCGAAGGCCGTGGGCTCAGCGAGCCGCCCGGTCGACGACGCCGCGCTTCCCGTCGTCGCGACCGCCGTGACGGGCGCAGACGCCCGGGCGGGCAGCGCAAGCGGCGGCAGCGGAAGGAGGGCGACGAGCAGGGGTGCAGGCGGCGGTCCGGGGGACTGGATCGTCGTCTCCGCGGACAACGACACGGCGGTCGGGTCGAGTGCAGGCTCAGGCACGGCAGGCGCGGCCGGCGGCGTTGGCGCGACCGCCGGCTCCTCGAGCGACGGGTCTGGCGCGGTATCGGCGGTAGACGCGATCGGGGCCGGAAGCTCGGCGGTCGGCGGCGCGGGCGCAACGGGCTCGGCCCGAATCTGGGTTTCCTCAACGGCGGCGGGCTCCGTCTCGGAGGCGACATCAGCGCCTGTCGCCGTAGGCGTCGGACTGTCGCTCGCCTCGGGCTGCGCGTTCGGCGGCGTCTGCGCATGCTCGTCCGCAGCTTCGGAGGCGTTCGCTTCCGCGGTCGGCGCAGCCGGCGACGGCGCGCCGCCGGTCTCAGCCGGGAGCGACGGCGCATCCGGTAGAGGCGGCAGGACGACGATCCGCGGTGGCAGCAGCGAGAGCGGATCGACATAGCCGTTCTCGTTCTCCGTGTACCGGATTCCGAGGTGGACGTGCGACTCGTGCGTGACCGCGTCGACGCTCTCGCCGACCGTGCCGACCGCCGCGCCCTCCGCGACCACGGACCCGCGAAGAACCCCGATGGCGCCGAGCTGCAACAGCGTGACCGAGTAGCCGTCGGACGTGCGAATCGTGATGGCGTGCCCGCCGCCGGGAACCGACCCGGTGAAGCTGACCGTGCCCGCGGCGGGCGCCGCGACCAATGCGCCCAGGGGCGCGCCGATGTCGACTCCGCGGTGCTGGCCGCCCGCATACGGGTCCGTGCCGAACGCGAACGGCCTCAGCACGGGACCCTCGACGGGCCACGTCCACGCACCCGCGCTGCACGGGATCGTCAGCGCCGCCAGCGCGAGCAGCAGTACGAGCCGTCTCATTTGCCCTCCCTCGTCGTCGGGTTTCTCGTCGTGCGTCGACCGTAGCCGCGGTCATGCCTGTTGTCTCTACGGACAACGCATTTGACACGCTTGCGTTACAGAGTTGTCACACGCGCGTCACAAAGAACCGCCGTACAGGCGATTTCGCGCGACGCCTGTCAGCTTCGCAACGAGCCCGGCCGCGTCTCGCCGCGACATGCCCGACGCGACGAGCTCGGCGACCGCGTCCAGCGCCTCTTGCTCGCCCGCCGGGTCCTTGCGCGGCTCCCCGGGGCCCAGCACGAGCGTGATCTCACCGCGCGGCGGCTCGGAGAATCGCTCGGCGACCTCTCGGGCGGTCCCGCGGACGACCTCCTCGAAGCGCTTCGTCAGCTCGCGGCAGACGGCGCACTCGCGGTCCGGGAGCGTCGCCGCCAGCGACCGGAGCGTCGCCGGGAGCCGCTGCGGCGACTCGAACGCGACGACCGTGTGCGGCCAGCGCGCGATCTCCGCCCAGAGCGTCTCGAGCGCACGCTCCCCGCGCGGGAGATAGCCGACGAACTGCCAGCGCTCGGACGCCAGCCCGCTCGCAACGAGCGCCGTCTCGACGGCAGACGCGCCCGGCAGCACCGTGACCGGAAGGTCTTCCGCGAGCGCGGCCGCGATCAGCCGGCCGCCGGGGTCACTGACCGCAGGCAGTCCCGCGTCCGAGACGAGCGCGACGAGGGCCCCCTCGCGCAAGCGCGGCAGGATCTCCGCGGTCCGCTTCGCCTCGTTGTGCTCGTGGTAGCTCACCAGCTCGGCCGCGTGGATGTCGTAGCGCGCGAGCAACAACCGCGTGCGGCGCGTGTCCTCACAGAGCACGACCTCGGCGTCGCGGAGGGCCTGTAACACCCGCAGCGTGACGTCGTCGAGATTGCCGATCGGCGTCGCGCAGACCGCCAAGGGCATCAGCCACTCAGCTCCCTACCAGGACTCGGACGCATCCAACGCCTCGAACGCGACGAAGCCGGCGCCGACGAGGCCCGCCTCCGGCCCGAGCTCCGCCGGAACCACGCGCACCAGGTCGCGGCCGGGAGCGAGCGCCTCACGGCGCAGCACCTCGCGCGCCGGCCCGAACAGGTACTCGCCGGCCGCCTCGCCCCAGCCCCCGCCGACGACGATCGCCTCCGGGTTGAAGATGTTCACGAACGAGCCCATCGCCGCGCCGAGCCGCCGGCCGATCGCGTCGAGGATCCCGAGCGCCGTCGCGTCGCCGTCGCGAGCCTTGTCGAGCAGCAGCCGCGAGTCCGCGCCTTCGCCGAACGCCGCCTCCGCGTCGCTCGCCGCCGCGACACCGGTCGCATAGGCCTCCAGATGCCCGCGCCCGGTGCAGAAGCCCTGACACGGGCGGCCGTCGAACTCGACGACGACGTGCCCGAGCTCGGCCGCTGCACCGACCGAGCCGCGGTACGGGCGCCCGTCCAGGATCAGCCCGCCGCCCACGCCGGTCCCGAGCGTGAGCATGATCATGTGGCGGGTCCCGCGACCCGCGCCCACCTGCCATTCCGCGATCGCTGCGGCGTTGCCGTCGTTGTCGATCCCGCACGGGACGCCGAAGCGCTTCGAGACCCGGTCGCGCAGCGGCACGTCGGAGAACGGGATGTTCACGGACATCACGGCCGTTCCGGTGCGCTGATCGACGGTGGACGGGACCCCGAGGCCGATCGCGCCGATCTCGTTGTCCCAGAGGTCGGCCAGGACGTCGTCGAGCGCGGTGAGCAGCGTGTCCTCGTCGATCGTCGGCGTCTCCCGCTCGCTGCGCGAGATCAGAGCCCCCGTCCGGTCGATCACGCCCGCGGCGATCTTCGTCCCGCCGAGGTCGACGCCGATGACACGGTTTGCTGACACGGAGCGGCGGCTACGATAACCCGCCGGATGGCCCGCGGAGACAAGCCGTACCGCGTCTACCGCGGAGGCCGCACGAAGGGGCGGGTGCCGCTGCAGCGCAGGGCGGAGCAAGCTGCGCCTCCGCGCGATGGACGGCCGGCACGTCGCGTCTCGCCGCCGACACCCGCGCCGGCGCCGAGCAGGCGCCGCGGCTGGGGCCGCCGCATCGGCCTGATCCTGCTCGTCGTCTTCCTGCTCGTCGTCGCGTGGGTGATCGCCAGCTACCTCGCCGTGGCGAAGGCGATGGACGGAGCGCACGAACGGCTCGGGCCGGTCGCGCTCGACGACCAGCGCGGCCTGATGCTCGCGAACCCGTCGACGATCCTGCTGCTCGGAACCGACCGCGGCCCCGGCGCGGGCCGGCAGGGTGCGCGTCGCTCCGATTCGATCATGCTCGTGCGCACCGACCCGGCCCGCGGACGCACGGCATATCTCTCGATCCCGCGCGACCTGCGCGTCGACGTGCCGGGTCGAGGGTTCAACAAGATCAATGCCGCGTATCAGTTCGGCGGAGCGGACCTCGCGATCCGCACGATCCGCGACTTCACCGGCCTCAAGCTCAACCACGTCATGGTCGTCGACTTCCGGAACTTCGAGCAATTGATCGACGCGCTCGGCGGCGTCACGATCGACGTCAAGGACCCGATCGTCTCCAACCGCTTCGATTGTCCGTACGCGACGCGCCAGCGTTGCGAGCGCTGGCGCGGCTGGCACTTCACGAGTGGCAAGCAGGAGATGGGCGGCCGCCGCGCGCTGATCTATTCACGTATCCGCGAGAACCAGCTCAACCCGGCGGAGAACGACCTCACGCGCGGTGAGCGGCAGCAGCAGGTTGTGCGCGCGATCGCGGACAAGGTGACGAGCCCGACCACGCTGGTGAGGATGCCCTGGCTCGCGGACGACCTGATCGCGCCGCTCGCGACCGACCTGACCGGCGGCCAGTTCATGCAGCTCGCGTGGGTGAAGTTCCGCTCGGGTAAGTCGCTGCGCTGCCGGCTCGGCGGCAGCCCCTCGCAGTTCGGCGGCGAATCGTACATCGTCTCGAGCGAGGAGAACCGGAACGTGATCCTCATGTTCCTCGGCGTCTCCGCACCGCAGCCGCCGGCTCCGGGCTCGGGGCTCTTCGGCCCGGGCTGCATCGTTCGCGACGAGTAGGGTCGCGACATGGGCGGCTTGATCTCGTGGATCGCGCTCGGGCTCGTTGCCGGGCTGCTCGCGCGCATCGTCGTCCCGGGACGGCAGGCGATCGGCTGCCTGGCCACGATCGCGGTCGGCGTGGCGGGCGCGCTGATCGGCGGGTTCGTCGCCGAGGCGGTGTTCGACGAGAACATCGATCTCGGCTTCGACCTGAAGTCGCTCGCGATCGCGACGGTGTTCTCGGTGGTGCTCCTGCTGGCGCTCGAAGCCCTGGCCGGGCGCCATTGAACGAGCGTGTGGCGTGCGTCATCGACGCGGACGGGAATCCGGTGGCGCTCGCCGCCCAGGCGGCGGGACAGCGGACTTAGTCGGCTGCCTTCTCGGTCTTCTCCGTCTTCTTCTCCGTCGAGGTCTCGGAGCCGCCCGCCGAGTCGCCGGATTCCCTCGCGGACTTTCTCGAGCGGCCGTAGTCGGTGGAGTAGAAACCGCTGCCCTTGAAGTGCGCGGCGACCGGATAGAGGACGCGCTGGAGCGGTCCGGCGCCGCAAACCTCACACTTCTCCGGCGGCGGATCGTCCATGCGCTGGAACACTTCGAACACGTGGCCGTTAGGACAGCGGTACTCGTAGATCGGCATCGCGCTGAGGCTAGCACCGCCCCTGGCGGAATCAGCCTGCGCGAGTTCCGTTTCGGGGTCGCCGGCTGCGTGCTCGCGGTAGCCGCGTTCCTCGTCGCTCGCCTGACGGCGTGGCCGCCGCACGAGGACGAAACGCTTGCGCTCTTCGTCGGCAACCGCAAGCTCGGCGAGCTGCTGAACATCGTGCTCGACGAGCGAGGCGGAGCACCTCTGCACTTCCTGCTTGCGGCAGCCGCGGCACACTCCGGTGGAGGACTCATTGCGCTCCGTCTCGTGTCGGCGGTGTTCGCGCTCGCGAGCATTCCGCTCGTGGCCCTGCTGGCCGCGAGACTGACGGACCGCGCGACGGCGCTCGCCGCGACGATCCTCACCTCGGCGAGCTGGGTGCTGCTCTTCCATGGGGTCTACGGCCGGATGTACAGCCTCTTCCTGTTCACGAGCGCGCTTTCGTATCTGGCGCTCCTCTGGGCGCTCGAGCGGGACGGCCCGTGGCGGTTCGCGCTCTGGGGGCTCGCGGCGATCGCGTGCGTCGCCAGTCATCCGTACGGCGCGCTCGTGCTCGCCTCGCAGGGCCTCTACGTGCTCGCGGTCCGTCGACACCTGATGAAATCGCTCGTCGCGTTCGCTGTGGTCGGCCTGCTCGGCACCCCTTTCTGGCTCGCCGATCTCAGGCTGGCGAACCGGTTCGACGTCGGCGTGGCAGGTGCGGGCGGCGGCAAGCTCGGGCGCCCGCTTCCCGTGCTGGAATACCTCTCGGACGTCGCGGGCGATTTCACGGCGAGCTGGTGGTTGCTGCGCGCGCCGATCCTCCTGCTCGCCGGCTACGGGTTCTGGCGCCTCGCGCGCACGCGACGCGCTGCTGCCGTGCTCGTCGCCTGCGTGTTCGCGACACCCACGCTCGCGATGCTGCTCGCCCGGCTCGGGAGCTCCGCCTCGCCGGAGTCACGCCATCTGATCTTCGCGCTCCCGTTCTTCATGACCGCACTCGCGTTCGGGCTCGTTTCGCTCGCACGGCGCTTCGGCCGCGCCGTGCTGGTGTTCGGCCTCGCCGCGCTCGTGGCTGCAGAGGCGGGTTGGACGTACGCGAAAACACCGGCGCTCGTGACCGGCGACCCTGGAGCGCGGGTCGCGGGCCGCGACGCGGCCTCGGCGTGGCTCGCGGCGACGAGCCGTGCCGACGACATCTTCTTCGGCTACGAGCCGGTCTATCTGGGCGCCTGGGAGCGCAACCATGGCGTCGGGCGGATCGTGATCCCGCGTGCGGACTCGAAGCTCGCGGCCTCGCGGCTCGATGCGTTGCAGCGGCCGCTCGGTCGCGGCGTGTGGGTCTTCGACGCCTACGACACGAACAACTGCCCGTGTGCGCGGCGGCTCGCGATCGAGACGCGCGCGCCCTGGCCGTCGGCCCGCTACGAGGTTCGTGCGTTCGGCCCCTATCTCGTCGTTCGGACGCGGGGGCGAACGGAGACGCCGAAGCAGTACCTCGACGATGCGGCTCAGGTGATGATCGTCGGCAAGTCGCTGTTCATCGGCGACGCGGACATCAACTTCGTGACCGTGCGCCGCGCCGCAGACCGGCTCGGCGTCCTCGGTTATTGAGCCTCGCGCTGCTCCTGTTCGACCAGCTCGCGGTAGCACGGCGCGCCCTCGAAGGCAGCGAGCCCCGCCGGCGTGACCCGCTGCCGCTGCTTCGGCCGCAGCCGCCGCGCATACGCGATCGCCGCGGACGCGCCGACGACGCCGCCGAGCACGAAGGTGCGCAGCTTCCCGCGTCGCTCGTCGCCGTCCATGGGACGATTGTCGCATGACTACCGTTTGCGCACTCGGCGACCTCCTGCTCGACGTCGTCGTTCGGCTGGACGAGCCGCTCAACTTCGGCGCCGATGCGACCGCGCGCACGCGCACGGGAGCGGGCGGTCAGGCGGCAAACGTCGCCGCGTGGGCGGTCGAGCTGGGGGGGCAGGGACGGCTCGTCGCGAAGCGCGCCTCAGACGCGGCAGGCGAGCTCGTCACGGCGGAGCTGGAAGAGCACGGCGTCGAGGTACTGGGGCCGGTCGTCGACGGTCACAACGGCGTCGTCGTTTCCGTCGTCGCGCCGAACGGCGATCGCACGATGGCGTCCGACCGCGGCGTTGCGCCGCAGCTTCGCTCCGACGACCTCGAGATGCCCTGGTTCGGCAATGTCGACTGGCTGCACATCACGGGGTATGCGCTCTTCCGCAAGCCGATCGACGAGGCGGCCGCGAAGGCCGCCGGCGCCGTGCGTGGCCAGGGCGGGAAGATCAGCGTCGACCTCTCGTCGTGGTCGATGATCCGCACGTTCGGCGCCGAGCGCCTCGTGCGCAGGCTCGAGTTGCTCGCGCCGGACGTCGTCTTCGGCAACCGCGACGAGCTCGACGCGATCGGCGGCACGTTTCCGGTCCAGGAGTGGGTGCTGAAGCTCGGAGCAGAGGGAATCGAGCTCTCCGACGGGCGGCGCTTTGCCGCACCGGCCGTCGAGGTCGTCGACACGACCGGCGCGGGGGACGCGCTGGCTGCGGGGTACCTGCTCGGCGGGCCCGAACTCGGGCTCGAGGCGGCGGCACGTTGCGTCGCCGTGCTCGGGACGATGCCGTGGTGAGGCAGATCAGTGCGCTGCAGCCACGAGACGCCGACCGCTGGGGAGAGGTCGAGTTCGTCGAGATGCAGGAGTCGTTCTGATCAGGATCAGCGACGAGGTCAAGGAGGCACGCATCGAGAAGCGTCCTGTCGTCGCACTCGAGACGACGCTCGTCGCGCATGGGTTCCCGCCGGGGGAGGGTGTTGCCGTCGGGCTCGAGAGCGAGCGGCGCGTGCGCGAGGCGGGCGCCGTGCCGGCGACGATCGGCGTGCTCGACGGCGACATCCGCGTCGGGCTGGAGGAGCACGAGCTCGAGCGCTTCACCGAGGATGCGCGCAAGGTCGGGCCGCGCGACCTGGCCGCCGCCGCGGCTCAGGGCGTCGTGGGCGCGACGACCGTCGGCGGCACGCTCGCCGTTGCGCGCAACGTCGGGATCCGTTTCATGGGCACCGGCGGCATCGGCGGCGTCCATCGCGACCCGCGCGACGTCTCCCCGGACGTCTACGAGCTGGCGCGCACGACTGCGCTCGTCGTCTCCTCCGGCGCGAAGTCGCTCCTCGACGTGCCGGCGACGGCGGAACTCCTGGAGACGCTCGGCGTTCCGGCGCTCGGCTACCGCACGGACACGCTGCCGCTGTTCTACAGCGCCTCGGGCGGCCCACCCGTGTCGGCTCGCGTGGACACCCCCACCGAAGCAGCTCGCGTAGCCCAGGCGCACTGGGAGCTCGGCGGGGCAGGACTTCTCCTCGGACGCGCCCCGACGGAGAGCGTCGACGACGTCGAGCCGCTGATAGCGGAGGCACTGCAGCTCGCCGCGGCGCAGGGCGTTGGCGGCCAGCTCCTGACGCCGTTCGTGCTCGGCCACCTCCACCGTGGGAGCGGCGGCAGGACGCTCGAGGCGAACAGGCAACTGGTCGCGGACAACGCGGCGCTCGCCGCCGAGGTCGCGGTGGCATTCGGGCGATGAGGCTCTCACCGTACTTCGTCGCGATCACGGGGTTCTTCGTCACGGCACTCGTGGTCGCGAACGTGCTCGCCGTCAAGCTCGTCGAGATCGGCGACCGCGTCTTCCCGGCCGGGCTCGTCGTCTTCCCGCTCTCTTACCTGCTCGGCGACGTCCTGACCGAGGTCTACGGCTTTCGCGCCGCGCGCGCCGTGATCTGGCTCGGCTTCGCGTGCAACCTGCTCGCTGTCGCCGCGATCCAGGTCGCGATCGCGCTCCCGGCCGCCGGGTTCTTCAGCGGGCAGGAGGCGTACGAGGAGACACTCGGAACGACGTGGCGGATCTTCCTCGCGTCACTCGCGGCCTACGTCGTCGGCGAGCTCGCGAACTCCGCCGTGCTCGCGCGGATGAAGATCGCAACGCGCGGACGCTATCTCTGGACGCGCACGCTCGGCTCGACGGTCGTCGGCGAAGGACTCGACTCGCTCGTCTTCGTCACGATCGCGTTTGCCGGACGCGCGCCGCTTCTCGACCCGATCCTGACCACGTGGGCGATCAAGATCGTCTGGGAGGCAACCGCGACGCCGCTGACATACCTGCTCGTCAACACGCTCAAGCGCCGCGAGGGCATTGACGTGTACGAGGATCCGCTCCGCGTGAGCCGCGCGGTTCGTTAGCCGCGGCCAGGCGGTTCCGGAAGGCGGAGAGCCGCCGCACACGTTGTTCCTTCGGTCCTGTCCGAAGGGTCGTTAGCTGAGCGCTTCGAGCAGCTCGTCGATGGTCAGCGCCGGCAGCGTCTCGATCCGCGTCGACCCGCGCGCGCCGAGCGCGATCGAGACACGAGCGATCGTCTGCGTGTCCGGAGCCTCGACGACGTTCACGAAATCGAATTCACCGAGCGTCGCCCACTGGTGAACGATGCGGGCGCCGAGCTCCTCGACGTCCTTGTTCACCTCGCGCAGGCGGTCGGGGTTCGACTTGAGCGTCTGGACGCCCTGGGTGCTGAGCTTGGAGAGGAGGATGTAGATCGGCATCGCCGGAGCCTAGCGCTCGATGACTTCGCGTGACGGGTCGGTCGCCGGGTCGCCCTCCGGGAGGACGTCGTGCGACCAGTCGCGCGTCTTCCAGGCGGGCACCGGCGTCTCGCACTCGGACTTCGGGACGAAGCGCGAGCGCTGCACGAGGCGGAACTCGTGGATGTAACGCGGGCAGTTCGGGAAGACCTCGGTCGCGCGCACGCGGACGACGAACTGCGCCTCCGGCCACTCGGCTCGCAACGGGTCGGTCTCGTCGACGGAGGCGGTCCCGTTCAGACGCAGTCGCTTCCGCCCCTCGAAGTCGATGAAGAGCAAGCCGACGTGCGGATTGAGGAGGACGTTGCCGTACGAGAGGTACATCCCGTTGCCGTCGTAAGACGGAAAGGCCAGCGTGCGCTCGTCGACGACGCGCACGAAACCAGGTTCTCCGCCCTTGTACGAGCACTGCGGCCGCCCCTGCTCGTCGGCGGTCGCGAGGAAGAGCATGTCCCGCGCCTCGATGAACGCGCGATCGTCGTCGTCGATCGTGTCGCGCACGATCTTGCCCTCGATCCGGTCCGCGAGCCGGCGCGTGTCGAAGCGGTCCTGCAGCTGGCGGTTACCGGCGTGGTACATCGCGGACATCTTCGCGCGCCTCCTGGTCGAAGTACAAGAGCGCCGAGCCGAGGAAGAGCAGCGGCGAGACGACGAGGCTCGCAATGAACGACGCCGCCTCGAGCGCCTGGTCGCCGAATCCGCGCAGGACGAAGAAGAGCATGCTCTGGGTGAGGAAGACGACGATCGCCAGCGTGGCGAGCGACCCGAGCGCGTGAACGAAGTCCGCCCGGGCGAGCGCGAGCGCGCGCCGAAAGCCGTCGACGAGCCCGCGGCCCTCGAGTGCGACCACTGGGACGACGAGGCCGAACGCCGCGAGCCAGACCAGCCCGGGGAGCACGAAGATCGTGACGAGGAACGGAAAGGGAACGAAGACGATCGTCCCCGCGACCAGCGCCGGCAGCACCCGGATCGGGCGCCCTGCCGCAATCCCCACAGCGCCGCCGTATGACGCCGCGAGCACGAGGCCACCGATCGTCGGGAGCAACACGAGCGTGATCCAGTGGTCGAGAGTGCGCACGAGCACGTTCAGGATCGCGGGGCCGACACCGAGCGCGAGCGAGGGCCAGAAGCGGCGTCCGTAGAGGCGAATCGACTCGGCAACCAGCTGACCGACCGTGCGCTCGGCGGGCGGGAGCGGCGGCGGGAGGGCTTCCGGCACGAGGCGAGACGCTACCGCGGGCTTCACCAACCCGTCACAGCGGCGTAACGTCACCGTTGCCCAGTCGGCTGCTGTGACGCACCACAGTCCCAGCGGCCCGACCCGACAGAACGAAAGGGGAGGAAGTGCTAAAGCGAGGAAGGACCAAGCGCCTCGGGGTACTCGCCGGCGCGGCCGTGCTGGGAGCGGTCGCAACGGCGGCGGCGCTCGCGAACGCGATCACAGGCCCGAGCAGCTCGCAATCGCCCTACCTGCTGCGCTCGCAGCCGGGCGTCGTCACGAAGTCGATCCTGACCGTCGGCGACTCCGTGAACGCGAAGCCGGACGGCACGCCGTACCGCATGGTTGGCATCCCGGACGGGCTCGGGGCGTTCGACAACGGCGACGGCACGTTCACGGTGCTGATGAACCACGAGCTCGCGCAAACCGTGGGCACGGTACGTGCGCACGGCGCGCGCGGTGCATTCGTCTCCAAGTGGACGATCGACACGGACACGCTGCAAGTACTGCACGGTGAGGACCTGATCCAGCAGGTCGCGACCTGGAACGTCGCCATGCAGGCGTACAACCCGCCGGCGAAGGGCGTCACGATCGGAAGGCTCTGCTCGGCCGATCTTCCCGCGCAGAGCGCGTTCTACAACGCGGCGACCGGCAAGGGCTACAACGGCCGGCTGTTCATGGACGGCGAGGAGGTCGGGAGCGAGGGCCGCGCGTTCGCGCACGGCCTCGACGGCACGAGCTGGGAGCTCCCGGCACTCGGCAAGTTCAGTTGGGAGAACGCCGTCGCGAACCCGGGGACCGGCGACAAGACGGTCGTCTTCGGAACCGACGACTCGACGCCCGGCCAGGTCTACGTGTACATCGGCGACAAGACGACGACGGGCAATCCGGCCGACAAGGCAGGTCTGACGAACGGGAAGCTCTACGGCGTCAAGGTCACCGGAGTCCCGCTGGAGCCGCAGGCCGGCGGCATTCCTTCGGGGACGCCGTTCACGCTCTTCGAGCTCGGCGACGTCCGCTCGATGACGGGTACCGCCATCAACACGGCGAGCATCGCCGGCGGAGTGACGCAGTTCAACCGGCCCGAAGACGCGTCGTGGGATGCCACGAACTCGAACGCGCTCTACTTCGTGACCACGAACGCGTTCGCGGCTCCGAGCCGGCTCTGGCGGCTCAACTTCTCCGACCCCTCGAACCCGGCCGCCGGCGGAACGATCGACATGGCGCTCGACGGCACGGAGGGGCAGCACATGTTCGACAACATCACGGTCAACGACCGCGGACAGGTCCTGCTCCAGGAGGACCCGGGCAACAACCCGTACATCGCGAAGGTCTGGCGCTACTACCCGGACAGCGACACGCTGACCGAGATCGCGCACCACGACCCCGACCGGTTTGCACCGGGTGGCTCGAAGTTCCTGACCATGGACGAGGAATCGTCGGGAATCATTCCGGCGCCGTTCCTCGGCGAGAGCTGGTACCTCGCCGACGTGCAGGCGCACTACCCGACGGACCCGGAGCTGGTCGAAGGCGGCCAGCTGCTGGCGCTGCACGTTCCGCCGGGACGCACGTAGCTGCTGAGACAGCGGGGGCCGCTGGGCGACCGGCGGCCCCCCGCGTCGCCGCGACACGGCGATCGTGGGCCTCGCGGCGCTCTTGCACACGAGCGCGATTGCGTTCCAGACGCTCAAGTACCTGGGCGTCGCCTATCTCCTGTACCTGGCCTGGAGAACGCTGCGTGAGCAGGGCGGACTCCGCGTAGAATCGGACGATGCCAGCCGCTCGTCGGCGGAGGTGATCGTCTGGGCGATCGCAATCAATGTCCTCAATCCGAAGCTCTCCATCTTCGCCAGCTGTTCGACATCACCGGCCTCGCGACGATCTTCCGCGTCGCGTCTAGTCGAGAGGAGGCACTGGCCCGCTAGCGCCCTTCGATAGCTGCTTGCCCATGTCCCGTCCTGCACGCCTTCCGGGATTACGCGGCCGCCGCCTCGGCGATGACCGCCTTCTCGAAGACGAGCTCGCCGTTCTCCGCGTCCACCCGGACCGTGTCGCCCTCGGCGAAGTCGCCTTCGAGCAGGCGCAGCGCCAGCGGGTTCTCGACCAGGCGTTGCAGCGCGCGCTTCAGCGGCCGCGCTCCGTAGGTCGGGTCCCAGCCTGCCTCGGTCACGACCTCCTTCGCCGCGTCGGTCAGCTCGAGCCGCAGGCCGCGTTCGGCGAGCCGCTCGCGCAGGCGCGCCAGCTGCAGCTCGACGATCTCGCCCAACTGCTCGCGCGTGAGCGCGCGGAACTCGACGATCTCGTCGATCCGGTTCAGGAACTCCGGCCGGAAATGCTCGCGCATCGCGTCGGCGCTGCGGATGTTCGAGGTCATGATGATCACGGTGTTGCGGAAGTCGACCGTGCGGCCGTGGCCGTCGGTCAGGCGTCCGTCGTCGAGGATCTGCAGCAGCACGTCGAAGACCTCGTTGTGCGCCTTCTCGATCTCGTCGAGCAGCACGACCGAGTACGGGCGCCGGCGCACCGCTTCGGTGAGCTGACCGCCCTCCTCGTACCCGATGTAGCCCGGCGGCGCGCCGATCAGGCGCGCGACCGTGTGCCGCTCCTGGTACTCGGACATGTCGAGCCGCACCATCGCGCGCTCGTCGTCGAACATGAACTCCGCGAGCGCGCGGGCGAGCTCGGTCTTGCCGACACCCGTCGGGCCGAGGAACACGAACGAGCCGATCGGTCGGTTCGGGTCCTGCAGGCCGGTGCGCGCGCGCCGGAGCGCGTTCGCGACCGCCTCGACGGCTTCTTCCTGGCCGACGACCCGCTGGTGGAGCCGCTCCTCCATCTGGATGAGCTTCTCCGTCTCGCCCTCGAGCAGCCGTGAGACCGGGATGCCCGTCCAGCGAGCGACGACCGAGGCCACGTCGTCCTCGTCGACCTCTTCCTTCACCATCGGGCTCTCGACGGTCTCGCGCTGCGACAGCTCCTGCTCGAGCGCCGGCAGCTCGCCGTAGCGGATCTCCGCGACGCGCTGCAGGTCGCCGCCGCGCTCTGCGCGCTCGGCCTCCATGCGCAGCTCGTCGATCTTCTTGGTGATCTCCTTCACGCGCTCGAGCTGGCCCTTCTCGCTCGCCCAGCGCGCTCCGAGCTCGTTGCGCTTCTCCTGTGCCTCGGCGAGCGCACGCTCGACGGGCTCACGAACCTCCGGGCTCTCCTCGCCCATCGCGGCGAGCTCGATCTCGAGCTGGCGCACGCGGCGCTCGGCCTCGTCGAGCTCGAGCGGCGAGGAGTCGATCTCCATGCGCAGGCGCGACGCAGACTCGTCGACGAGGTCGATCGCCTTGTCGGGGAGCTGGCGGTCGGTGATGTAGCGGTCGCTGAGCACCGCGGCCGCGACGAGCGCCGCATCGCGGATGCGCACGCCGTGGTGCGCCTCGTAGCGCTCCTTCAGGCCGCGCAGGATCGCGATGGTGTCTGACACCGAGGGTTCGCCGACGAACACGGGCTGGAAGCGTCGCTCGAGCGCCGCGTCCTTCTCGACGTGCTTGCGGTACTCGTCGAGCGTCGTCGCGCCGACTGCACGCAACTCGCCGCGCGCGAGCATCGGCTTGAGCAGGTTCGCGGCATCGACCGCGCCTTCCGCCGCGCCGGCGCCGACGATCGTGTGCAGCTCGTCGATGAAGAGAACGACCTGGCCCTCCGCGTTCTTGATCTCGTTCAGGACCGCCTTCAGGCGCTCCTCGAACTCGCCGCGGTACTTCGAGCCCGCGAGCAGCGCGCCGATGTCGAGAGCCCAGACGCGCTTGCCCTTCAGGCCCTCGGGAACGTCGCCGGCGACGATGCGCTGCGCGAGCCCCTCGACGATCGCGGTCTTGCCGACGCCGGGGTCGCCGATCAGCACCGGGTTGTTCTTCGTGCGCCGGGAAAGGACCTGGATCACGCGCCGGATCTCCTCGTCTCGGCCGATCACCGGGTCGAGCTCGCCCTCCTCGGCCTGCGCGGTCAGGTCGCGGCCGAACTTCTCGAGTGCCTGGTAGGTCTCTTCCGGATCCTGCGAGGTGATGCGCTGCCCCCCGCGGACGTCGTTGATCTTCGCGCGCAGCACGTCGCGCGGGACGACGTCGAGCGCGAGCAGCAGATGCTCGGTGGAGACGTACTCGTCCTCCATGCGCTTCGCCTCGTCGAACGCCTTGTCGAGTACGCGCGAGAACGCCGCGCCGACCTGCGGTTGCTGCGCGGAGCCCTGAATGGACGGCTTGCCGCGCAGAGCCGACTCGGCCTGCGCGCGCAGCGCAGCCGCGTCGGGGACCAGCTGCTGCGGCAGCTCCTGGTCGAGGAGCGCGAGCAGCAGGTGCTCGGGGTAAAGCTCCGGGTTGCCCATCCGGCGCGCGAGCTCCTGCGCGGCACCGACGGCCTCCTGGCTTTTGAGAGTCAGCTTGTTGAAATCCATCGAGTCGTTATCGCCTTTCCGGTACGCGCGACTCGCGGTAGAGCACGAGATCGCGCCTGTACTGCTTGTGCACTTTCTGCACCTCGTCGCGCAGCTGCTTGTGCAGCCGCTCGATACGCCGGTGCGCCTTCTGCAGCTCGTCCTCGAGGCGGAGCACCAGCTCCACGCCTGCGAGGTTGAGCCCCAATTCCGTCGTCAATCGCTGGATCAGGCGCAGCCGGTCGAGATCGGCCTCCGAGAAGAGCCGCGTGTTCCCGGGCGTGCGCTTCGGGTTGACGAGCCCCTTCGACTCGTACATGCGCAGTGTCTGCGGATGCATGCCGACGATGTCGGCGGCGACGCTGATCATGTAGCGCGGGCGCTCGTCCATCACGACACCCTTCGCAGTTCTTCGAGCAACTCGCGCTGCTTCTTGTTCAGCCGCTTCGGCACCTCGATGCGCAGGCGCGCGAGGACGTCGCCCTTGCCGCCGCCGGAGAGCTTCGGCGCGCCACGGCCGCGGATGCGGAGCAGCTTGCCGTCCTCCGAGCCGGCGGGGACCTTCAGCGAGACGGGGCCGTCGGGCGTGGGAACTTCGATCGTCGTGCCGAGCGCGGCGTCCGCGTACGACACCGGCACGTTGACGACGAGGTCGGCGCCGCGGCGCTCGTAGATCGCCGAGGGCTCGACGTGGGTGACGACGTAGAGATCGCCCGCGGATGCGCCGCCGTAGCCGGCCTCGCCCTTGCCTTTCATGCGGATGCGTGTGCCGTCCTTGACGCCGGCCGGGATCTTCACCGTGTAGCGCTTCGTGCGGCGCTCGCGGCCCGAGCCCTTGCACCTCGGGCACGGGTCCTCGATCACGGTGCCGTTGCCGCGGCAGCGCGGGCACGGCTGCGAGAGCGCGAACAGGCCCTGCGACTCGGAGACGACGCCGCGGCCGTTGCATTCGGGGCAGATCTTCGGCGAGGTTCCCGGCTTCGCGCCTGACCCATGGCACTCCGAGCAGGCGGTCTCGAGCTCGACGGGCACGTGCACTTGCGCACCCTTGAGCGAGTCCTCGAACGACAGGTTGACCGTCGCCTCGACGTCCGCGCCGCGCTGGCCGCGCTCGCGCTGCTGCGCGCCGCCCCGCTGGCGCCCGCCGAACACGCCGCCGAAGATGTCGGCGAGGTCGCCGAGATCGAAATTGCCCGCGAAGTCGAAGTTGAAGTCGCCCGGGCCGGGAGCACCGCGGCCGCGGGCGCCGTTCGCGCCGAAGGTGTCGTACTGCTTCCGCTTGTCGGCGTCCTTGAGCACGTCGTAGGCGGTCTGCACTTCCTTGAAGCGCGCCTCCGCCTCGGCGTTGCCCGGGTTCTTGTCCGGATGGTGCTCGCGGGCGAGCTTCCGGTACGCCTTCTTGATCTCGTCCTGCGAGGCGCCCTTCTTGACGCCGAGGACGTCGTAGAGCGTCTTAGGCATCGGGCGCCTCCTTCGGGGACGCCACCACCACCCGGGCGGGCCGCAGCACGCGGTCGCCGAGGGTGTAGCCCTTCTGGATCACCTCGATCACCGAGCCCTCGGGCTCCTCGGAGGACTGGGAGAGCAGCGCCTCGTGCACGTTCGGGTCGAACGCGCCCTCAGCCGAGATCTCGGCGAGTCCTTCCTTCGCGAGGATGGCGGCGAGCTGGCGGTGGACCAGGGTCACGCCCTCCTCGAGCTGTGCCTCCTCGTGCCGCTCGGCGGCCTCGAGCGCGCGCGCGAGATCGTCGAGCACCGGCAGGAGCTCCTTGACCAGCCGCTCGTGCGCGCGCGCGACCAGGGACTCCTGATCGCGCGCGGCACGCTTGCGGTAGTTCTCGAACTCCGCCTTCAGCCGGCGGAGGCTGTCGAGGTACTCGTCGCGCTCGCGCGTGACTTCGGCGAGCTCGTCGACCTCGACTTCCTCCACCTGCTCGGCGTTCTCCGGCTGCTCGACCACTAGGAGGTCTTCGCCTCCTCGTCGATCACCTCGTACTCGCCCTCCTCGACGACCTCGTCGTCGGAGGTGGGAGCGCCGTCGCCGGGTGCGGATTGCTGCGCCTGCGCGGTCGCCTGCGCGTACATCGCCTCGGCGAGCTTGCGCGAGGCTTCCTGCAGCGCGTCGGTCTTCTGCCGGATCTCGTTCACGTCACTCGACTCGAGTACGCCGCGCAGCTCCATGATCCGTCCCTCGATCGTCGAGGCGTCGGCCTCGTCGACCTTGTCGCGGTGCTCCTTGAGCGTGCGCTCCGTCTGGTACGCGAGCTGCTCGGCCTGGTTGCGCGCGTCGGCGAGCTCGCGCAGCTTGTGCGCCTCGTCGGCGTGCGCCTCGGCCTCGCGGATCATCCGCTGGACCTCGTCCTCCTTCAGGCCCGAGCCGCCCTCGATGCGGATCTGCTGCTCGTTGCCCGTCCCGTGGTCCTTCGCGGTGACGTGGATGATCCCGTTCGCGTCGATGTCGAAGGTGACCTCGATCTGCGGCATGCCCCGCATCGCCGGCGGGATGCCGACGAGCTGGAACTTGCCGAGCGTCTTGTTGAACGTCGCCATCTCCGACTCGCCCTGGAGCACGTGCACCTCGACCGACGGCTGGTTGTCCTCCGCGGTCGTGAACGTCTCCGACTTCTTCGTCGGGATCGTCGTGTTGCGCTCGATCAGTCGCGTGAACACGCCGCCCCTCGTCTCGATGCCGAGCGACAGCGGCGTGACGTCGAGGAGCAGGATGTCCTTGACCTCGCCCTTGAGCACGCCGGCCTGGATCGCGGCGCCGACTGCGACGACCTCGTCCGGGTTGACGCCCTTGTGCGGATCCTTGCCCGTCAGCTCCTTGACCTTCGACTGTACGGCGGGCATGCGCGTCATCCCGCCGACGAGCACGACGTGCTGGATGTCATTTGCCGTCAGCCCCGAGTCGGCGAGCGCCTGCTTCGTCGGACCGACGGTCCGGTCGAGCAGATCGGCCGTGATCTCCTCGAGCTTCGCGCGCGTCAGCTGCAGGTCGAGGTGCTTCGGCCCCTCCTGCGTCGCGGTGATGAAGGGCAGGTTGATCTGCGTCGTCATCGTGGACGACAGCTCGATCTTCGCCTTCTCCGCGGCCTCGTAGAGACGCTGCAACGCCATGCGGTCCTGCGAGAGGTCGATCCCCTGGTCCTTCTTGAACTCGGAGACCATCCAGTCGACGACCGCCTTGTCGAAGTTGTCGCCGCCGAGGTGGTTGTCGCCGTTCGTGGCCTTCACCTCGAAGACGCCCTCGCCGAGCTCGAGCACCGACACGTCGAACGTGCCGCCGCCGAGGTCGAAGACGTGAAGTAGGCCGGGACCGTGATCACCGCGTCGGTGACCGGTTCGCCGAGATACGCCTCGGCGTCGGCCTTCAGCTTCTGCAGGATCATCGCGCTGATCTCCGGCGGGGCGTAGTCCTTGTCCCCGGCCTTCACGCGCACGTCCCCGTTCGGCCCCTGGATGACCTCGTACGGGACGATGGTCATCTCCTCGGAGACCTCGTCGTGCTTGCGGCCCATGAAGCGCTTGATCGAGAACACCGTGTTCTGGGGGTTCGTGACCTGCTGGCGCTTCGCGGGCGCGCCGACGAGCCGCTGACCGTCGTTCGTGAACGCCACGACGGACGGAGTCGTCCGGCCGCCTTCGGCGTTCGGGATCACGGTCGGCTCGCCGCCCTCGAGCACGGCCATCGCGGAGTTGGTCGTGCCGAGGTCGATACCGATTGTCTTCGCCATATGCGTTTCGTTCCTCCCTTGAGAAAATCTGAGTCGATTTATAGCAGATCCCGGGTGCCTCGACCATGGTAGAACCGGCGCATGCCGGAGGAGCTGGTGCCGCGCGAGGAACTGCGGGCGACGCTGCAGGCCAGGCAGGAGCTCGGCCCGGCCTACGAGGAGGAGCTGCTCGAGCGGTTCGCGCAGCAGCTCGAGCGCCGGCTCCAGACGCCGCGCCGGAGGGAGAAGCTGAGCTCCGAGGAGACGGGCATCGTGATCGTCTCGATCCTGGCCTCGATCCCGCTGATGGGGATCGCGGGTGGGACGGTCGGGCTGGCCGGCGTGGTCGCGGTCTGCGCGGCCCTCGTGATCGTGAACTTCCTCGTCCTTCGCCGCTAGCGGACCGCGCCGATGAGCGCGGCGCCGCCGACGATCAGGAGGGCGCCCGCCACCACTCGCCCGCTGATGCGCTCGCTGCGCCCGATCAGGATCGCGGAGAGACCGACTCCCCAGAGCGACTCCGTGGCGACGAGCGGCGACACGACACTGACACGGCCGCGGTAAGTAGGCCTCGAAGATGCAGACGTACGAGAGGCCGAAGCACAGGCCGACGGGCACGAACGGAAGCACGCGCCGCCATGGACGGCGCGCCTCCGGGTTGCGCAGCAGCGCGAGGCGGAGCGCGACCGTCATCGCACCGAAGAGCCGCGGACGCGATCGCGAGCAGGACCGCCACGCCGCGTATCCTCGCGGCGTGAGCAGCTACGACCCGACGGCTCTGCCTCCCGGCCTGCCGGTACCCGAGGACGACGGGCCGGGGGCGCGCGCGGCTGCACGCCGCAGTCGCTCGGCTTCCGCGACGCGCACGAGGAATTCACCACGCTGGGCGCGCGCGTCGTCGGTCTGAGCGCGCAATCCCTGGAGGCGTAGCGGGAGTTCGCGGCGCGGGTCGAGCTGCCGTACCCGGTCCTGAGCGATCCGGGGCTCAGGCTCGCCGCTGCCCTCGGACTGCCCACGTTCGAATTCGAGGGCGCGCGCCTCTACAAGCGGATCACGCTCGTGCTCGAGCGCGGACGCATAGCCCGCGTCTTCTACCCGGTCTTCCCGCCGAACGAAAACGCCGCCGAGGTCACGCGGTGGCTTCGCGACCGCCGCGCAGCAACCGCCTGAGCGCCTCGGCCGCGGCCGGCTCGGCGACGATGATCCCGGCCATGATCAGCGCGGCGCCGGCCCAGCCGAGCGCGCCGAGGCGGTCGCCGGCGAGCCAGTAGCCGAAGATCGCGGTCCAGACCGGCTCCATCGCGAACGCGAGCGCCGTGCGCGTTGCGGACGTCCGCCGCTGGGCCCAGGTCTGGACGAGGAAACCAAGCGCGCTGGAGAAGACCCCGGTGACGAGGATCGCGCCCCACACGGTCCAGCCGCGCGCGACCTCGATCTGGCCGAGCGCGAGGGCGACCGCGGCGCACCCAACGAACGCGGCGAGCATCTCGACGAACGTGAAGGCGATCGGGTCGTAGAGGCGCGCGTAGCGCTCCAGCAAGGCGATCTGGAGCGAGTAGACGGCGGAGGCTGCGAGCACGAGCGCGTCGCCCGCGGGCGACCCGACGCCGACGCCCGACAGGAGCGCGAGGCCGGCCACGGACAGTGCGACGCCCGCCCAGACGGCGCGGCCCGCGCGGATCCGGAAGAGCGCGTACGCGAAGATCGGCGTGAAGACGACGTAGAGCCCGGTGATGAAGCCCGTGCTCGAGACGGTCGTGCGCTGGAGCCCCGCGGTCTGGAGCACGAAGCCCGCGGCGAGCAGGAGCCCGAGCAGGCTCGCGGGCCGCCAGCCGGCGGCGCGGAGACGCGGCGCGGCGACGGGCGCGAGCGTAAGCGACGCGATCGCGAAGCGGGCGGCGAGGAACGCGAACAGTGGATAGAGCTCGACCGCGTCCTTGACCTGCACGAACGTCACGCCCCAAACGGCCGTGACGACGATCAGAGCGAGCAGCGCAGGCACGCGCGGACGTTACAAAGGCGTCACGAAGGCGTGACCCCCTCGTCACGGTGACTGTCCCCACGGCGTGACACTTCCGTAACACGGGACTGTCCCCACAGACGCGGAGCAGAGCGGCTTTGCGCGTGCTGGTTCGCCGGGGACTGTCCCCCGACCGAAGTGGCAGGCCGAGGACTGTCCCCAGGGTGTACCGAGCGGCCACGGCTTGCCGGGCGACTAAGCTCTCGCGCCGTGGACGGCGACGGCTACCGCACCGAGCTCGCGCGCGAACTCGGGCCCGAGGCGCGCGACCGGCTCGTGCGCTACGTGCAGGTCTACACGACGTCCGATTCCGACTCGGACGCGACGCCGAGCACCGAGCGGCAGCTCGATCTCTCGCGGCTGCTCGTCGACGAGCTGCACGAGCTCGGGCTCGAAGCGGAGCTGAGCGAGCACGGCATCGTCTACGGGACGCTCCCCGCGACTGTCGAGGGCAAGCCGACGATCGGCCTCGTCGCGCACGTCGACACATCGTCAGACGTCAGCGGCGAGAACGTCAGGCCGCAGGTCTTCCGCTACGAAGGCGGCGACCACCCCCTGCCGGGCGATCCGTCGCAGGTGCTGAGCCCGAACGAGTACGCAGAGCTCGGAAGCCACGTGGGCCACGAGCTCGTCTCGAGCGACGGCACGACGCTTCTCGGCGCGGACGACAAGGCAGGCGTCGCGGAGATCATGGCCGCCGTCGCGTACCTCGTCCGCCACCCGGAGCTCGAGCACGGCACCGTCCGAGTCGCGTTCACGCCCGACGAGGAGATCGGCCGCGGCGTCGACAACTTCGACATCGAGGCTTTCGGTGCGGAGGTCGCGTACACGCTCGACGGCTTGACGGCGGGCGAGATCCAGGACGAGACGTTCTCGGCGCTCGAAGCACGCGTCCGCTTCAAGGGGCGCGCCGCGCATCCCGGTTACGCCAAGGACATCATGGTCAACGCGATCAGGCTCGCGGGTGCGTTCCTCACGCGACTGCCGCCGGACCTGTCGCCCGAGCGCACGAGCGAGCGCGAGGGCTTCGTGCACCCGACCCGGATCGAGGGAGACGCAGAGAACGTCGAGATCCGACTGATCCTGCGCGACTTCGACGAGGAGAAGCTCGAAGGGCACGCCGAGCTCGTGCGCCGGATCGCGGACGAGGTCGGCGGCGCCGAGGTGGAGCTACGGCGTCAGTACCGGAACATGAAGCAGTACCTCGACGCGGTGCCGCACGCCGTCGAGCTCGCGGACGGGGCCGTCCGCCGCGCGGGGCTCGAGCCGCTGCGCTCGGCCATCCGCGGCGGGACCGACGGCTCGCGCCTCTCGGAGCTCGGACTGCCCACGCCGAACGTCTTCACCGGCGGGCATCAGCAGCACTCCCAGCGCGAGTGGGTGTGCGTCGCTGACATGGGCGCAGCGGCCGAGACGATCGTCCACCTCGTCCAGCTCTGGGCGCGCCGATAGACACCGAGGGCACCCGGAGGCGCCCTCGTCGAACCGAGTAGGGCTCGGGCTACTGGCCGCCGCCCTAGCCGCCGCCGGACTCACCGCCGCCGCCCTGGCCACCCCCTGCTCGCTTTCCCAGTTCGACATACCGCTTCCTCCTTGCCGGAGTTGACAGTGGTTCCGGCATTTCCGTCCGAACTACGAAAAGACCTCGCGGTAAGCTAAGACCGTGCAGCCGCTCGTCGACACCTGGGGGCGCGAGATCAAGAGCCTGCGCGTCTCGGTGACGGACAAGTGCAACTTCCGCTGCCGCTACTGCATGCCGGCGGAAGGGATGCAGTGGCTGCCGCGCGACGAGGTGCTCAGCTTCGAGGAGATCGCCCGCCTCGTGCGCATCGGCGTGGCGATGGGCGTCGACGAGGTCCGCCTGACGGGCGGCGAACCGCTCGTACGGCGCGATCTCCCGGTGCTCGTGCGCATGCTCTCGGCTGCCCGCGTGCGCGACCTCTCGCTGACGACGAACGGCGTGCTGCTCGACCGGCTCGCAGGCCCGCTGGTCGCCGCCGGCCTCCGTCGGATCAACGTCTCGCTCGACTCGCTCAACCACGTGCGCTTCGCGGAGCTCACGCGCCGCGACGCCCTCGACCAGGTGCTGCGCGGCCTCGAGGAGATCGAGCGGTACCCGGAGCTCCGCCCGATCAAGGTCAACTGCGTCGCGATCAAGGGCTTCACCGAGGAGGAGGTTCCCGCCCTCGCGGCGCTGGCGCGGCGCAAGCCCTACGTCGTGCGCTTCATCGAGTTTATGCCGCTCGACGCCGACGAGGTGTGGCGCGACGACCAGGTGCTCGCCGGCGCCGAGATCCGTGCGCTGATCGAGGAGCACGTCGGTCCGCTCGTCGAGCTTCCGTCGAAACCTTCGTCGACGGCCAAGCGGTACGCGTTCGCGGACGGCATCGGCGAGATCGGCTTCGTCAACCCCGTGAGCGAACCGTTCTGCTCGACCTGCGACCGGATCCGGCTGACAGCGGACGGCCAGCTCCGCACCTGTCTCTTCTCGCGGCGCGAATGGGACCTGAAGACGCCGCTTCGCGAGGGCGCGAGTGACGACGAGCTCGCCGCGCTCATCCGCAACGCGGTCGCGCACAAGGAGCTGAAGCACCGGATCAACGAGCCGGGCTTCGTGCGCGCGTCGCGCTCGATGTCGCAAATCGGCGGCTAGCTCTCGCGCGCCAGCCGCGCCCGGTCCGAACTGCGACCGCCGACAACGTGGCTCAGCGTCTCGCCGAGGTTCCGCTTGCTGCTGAGGACCTGCCCGACGGCGTGGCGGTCTTCCCGGGTTACGGCCAGACGTTTCTGCCGTTCTTGTCGAACGGCCCTTCGTTCCGGCACTCGGCTGTCCAGAGCTGCGGCTCGAGCTGCTTCGTCCTGTAGACGCGCCACGCGAGGGAGGCGAGGCTGGCCGCATCTGCGGGCGCGGCTCCCAGACCGGTGGCGAGCGGCCTGACGTCCTGGAGCGCGTCGCATTGGGCTTCTTTCGGCCTACCCTCGCCGGCGCCGTGCTCGGACTCGCGGCCGAGCGACGTCAGCGCCGCCACCAACTCGGGGCTCGGGTCGGCCCGACGCTCGTACGCGAGCTGATCGAGCGACTCGCACGTGCTCGGCGAGAGATTGGCGACGCCCTCGAAGGCGTCGGCCACGCCGAAGAACGTTCTCGAGGTCTCGGCTCCGAGCGCGGCGGTCTCGCGGCGGATCGCGGCCCAATCGTCCGGCGACCAGCAGCGGACCTCGATGTTGAACGCCACGACGGTCGACGTCGCCTGCGAGTAGCGCGAGTCGATCCGGCTTTCGGAGCTCGGTTGGTCTTCCGTCGGCAGCTTTCGGGTCAACGTGAGCCGGGCGACGAGCTCCCGGTCGGCGCCGATCAGCGCGCTGAGGTCTCCGTCAGCGCGGTCCGCCGCTTCGCGTTCGGGACGTAGCGATCGAGGCCGACGAGGTCCGCCGCTCGCCCGGCCCAGGAGCAGGCGCGCATGCTCTCGTCCTCGACCGGCCCGAGCGCGTCAGGCGCGTGGCCGGCTACGCGCTCGTAGGACGGTTTGCACCGGCGCAGCGCCCCAAAGGGCTGCACGAGCTGACGTGGGTCGTCCTCGTGAACCGTCGCGTCCAGGGCGGTGTTCACGGTCTCGAACTCCGACGACCACCAGGCGCCGTAGCCGTACACCCACTCCACCTCCGAGCTCGAAAGCCCGTGCTTCGACGGAGTTCCATCACGGGTCACGTAGAGCACCGCGGCGGCCAGGGCGGCGATGAGGAGGAGGACTGCGGCAGGACCCTTCAGGCGCGGGGACGATACCGACGGGGGCGGAAAGCCCCGGCGCCGGAGCGGGCGTCTAGAATTCTGATCTCCCGTGACCGCCGCCGTCGCAGCCGGACGCCGCTTCCTCCCTCGCGGCTACACCGATTTCGCGCTCCAGATCGCGATCTGGTTCGGCTTCCTCGGGGCGTACCAGATCGCACGCGGAATCGCCGACCGGAACCCCGCGGAGGCGTTCCAGAACGGGCTTCGCGTGATCGACGTCGAGCAGCGCGTGAACGGGCTCTTCGAGCTCAGCCTCCAGGGGCTCGTCCAGTCGTCGCGCGTGCTCGCCGTCGCCACCTCGTGGACGTACTGGCTCTCACAGTTCACCGTCCTCGGGATCGCGCTGCTCTGGGTCTACCTCAGGCGCAACGAGTACTTCGTGCGCTTCCGGAACGTCGTCATGCTCGCGAACGTGATCGGGCTCGCCGGCTACGTGCTCGCGCCGACGGCGCCGCCGCGGATGTTCCCGGACATGGGCTTCGCGGACACCCTCGCGCGGTTCGCGAGCCTGAACCACGGCTCAGGGGTGATCCAGCTCGCGTCGAACCCCTACGCGGCGATGCCCAGCCTGCACGCGGCGGACTCGCTGCTCGTCGGCCTCGCGCTCGCGCTGATCGTCACGCGCTGGTGGGCCAAGGCGCTCTGGCTCTGCTGGCCGGCCTGGGTGTGGTTCTCGGTCATGGCGACCGGCAACCACTTCTGGCTCGACATCGTCGCGGGCGTGCTCGTGGCCGCTGCGGCCGCGCTCGTGCTCGAGCGCCGGCTCCTCTTCCGAACCTAGCTCGATACCAATATCGCATGTATGCTATATCGCAGATATGCGATCAGAAGCGTTGACGCTCAAGGACGCCTACACGACCGGTGCTCGGCGCCTCGCCTCCCGCTCGATCGTCGGGCTCGCCCGGACCCGGATCACACCGAACGCACTCACAACCGCCGGAGTGACGCTCTGCATCCTCGCCTCCGTCCTCGTCTACTTCGAGTACCGCAACGAGCTGCTCTTCTTCTGGCTCGGTGCGGTCGCGTTCGTCGTGGGCTCGATCCTCGACATCCTCGACGGCGCGCTCGCTCGGGCCGGCGGAAAGACGACGCCTTTCGGCGCATTCATCGACTCGACCACCGACCGGATCAGCGAGGCGTTCATGCTCGGCGCGATCGCGCTCGTTTTCGTCCGGGACGGCAGCAAGCTCGGCGTCGGCCTTACGGTCGCCGCGATCGTCGGTTCGTTTCTCGTCAGCTATACACGCGCCCGCGCGGAGGCCCTCGGCTTGCGCGGCGATGTCGGCATCGGCTCGCGGGCCGAGCGCGTCGTCGTGATCACCGCGGGGCTGGTGCTCGCGCCGTGGGTCCCGCTCGAGCTCGCGCTCGCGCTGCTCGCGGCGACCGCGTGGGTGACCGTCCTCCAGCGCGTGCTCCACGTGCGCTCCCAACTTCGATCTAGAGGAGACTGAATGTCTGCTAACGGCAAGGTCCGCGTCGCGCTCATCGGCGTCGGCAACTGCGCGAACGCGCTCCTCCAGGGCGTCGAGTACTACCGCGACGCCGATCCCGATCAGTTCGTCCCGGGCCTGATGCACGTCGACCTCGGCGGCTACCACGTCGGCGAGATCGAGTTCACGGCCGCGTTCGACGTCACGACGACGAAGGTCGGCAAGGACCTCGCCGACGCGATCTGGGCGCACCCCAACGACACGATCAAGTTCGCGGACGTGCCGCAGACAGGGATCAAGGTCTCGCGCGGGATGACGCACGACGGGATCGGCAAGTACCTCACGCAGGTCGTCGACAAGGCGCCCGGCGAGACGGACGACGTGGTCCAGATCCTCCGCGACACGCAGACCGACGTCGTCGTCAACTACCTCCCCGTCGGGTCCGAGCAGGCGACGAAGTGGTACGCCGAGCAGATCCTCAACGCGGGGTGCGCGATGGTGAACTGCATGCCGGTCTTCATCGCGCGCGAGCCGTACTGGCAGCGGCGCTTCGAGCAGGCGGGCCTGCCGATCATCGGCGACGACATCAAGTCGCAGGTGGGCGCGACGATCACGCACCGCGTGCTCACCTCGCTCTTCCGCGAGCGCGGCGTCAAGCTCGACAAGACGATGCAGCTGAACGTCGGGGGCAACTCCGACTTCCTGAACATGCTCGAGCGCGAGCGCCTCGAGTCGAAGAAGATCTCGAAGACGAACGCGGTCACCTCGATGCTCGACTACGACCTCGGCGAGAAGAACATCCATGTCGGGCCGTCGGACTACGTGCCGTGGCTGACCGACCGCAAGTGGGCGTACATCCGCATGGAGGGCTCGAGCTTCGGCGACGTGCCGCTGAACATGGAGCTCAAGCTCGAGGTCTGGGACTCGCCGAACTCGGCGGGGATCGTGATCGACGCGGTGCGGCTCGCGAAGCTCGCGAAGAACAACGGGGTCGCCGGCGCGCTGGAGGGCCCGAGCGCGTACCTGATGAAGTCGCCTCCGCGGCAACTCGCGGACGACGACGCGCACGACGCGATCGAGCGGTTCATCGACGAGAACCGCCGCACGCGCGAGCCGAGCGCGCTCTGACGGCTACCCTCGCGTGATCAGGACGCGCGCCCAATCGGCGCGATAGGGCGCGCGTCCACGCAGACCGATCGTCGCGGTCTCGTCGGGGGCGAGCGTTGCCAGCGTCGCCGTCCCGCGGTCGAGCTCGCGCCCGTCGCGCGTGACGATTCGCCAGCCAAGGACGAGCCGATTCAAGAACGCAGCGCCCTCGTTCGTCACGTTCGCGTGACCGCCGAACCGCCCGTGCGTCGGGGGCTAGAGTGAGGTCCCTGAATGGGCCTCCGACTCTGCCTCGTCACGCCCTTCTCCTGGTCGCAGCCGCACTCCGTCAACGAGCACGTCGAGGGCGTCGCGCAGGAGCTTCGAGAGCTCGGGCACAGCGTGACGGTGCTCGCGCCCTCGAACCGCGCGCGCGAGCTCGCAGAGGGCCGGCGCATTCTCCAGAGCGGCGGTGAGGCGGAGGTGATCGCGCTCGGGCCGGCCGTGCCCGTCTCGCGGCGCTCGCACATGGGGGTCCCGGTCGGCGTGCGGGCGAACCTGGAGATCGCGCTCGGCATCGGGCGCTACGACGTCGTGCACGGGCTCGAGCCTGGCCTGCCGAGCCTCTCGTACCTCGCCCTCCGTGAGGCGCAGACGCTGGCGGTCGCGTCGTTCTTCTCGCCCGAGCGCCTGGCCTACCCGCCGGGAAAGGCGCAGCGGGAACGCCTGCTCGGGCGGATCGACGCGCTGATCGCGACGACGGAGGCGACCGGGTACGCGGCCGCGCAGCGGTTTCCCGGCGACTACCGCGTCGTCTCGGAAGGGGTCGACACCGAGCTCTTCCGGCCCGCGCCGAAGCGACGGCTGATCGCGGCGGAGTGGCGACCCTCGGCGCGACCGATCGCGCGGAACGTCCTCCGCGCCCTGCGTGAGCTCGACGACTGGGAGCTCGTCTTCGTGCGCACGCGGACGATGTTCGGAAGGCCCTTCGTCCCGCGCTCCCTCCTCGATCGGGTCTTGGTGCGCACGCTGCGTTCGGGCGAAGCGCGCGCGCCGTACCTGAACGAGGCGGCGATCTTCGTCCCGGCGCCCGAGGGGCTGAACCGGGTTCGGCTCGAAGCGGCTGCCGCCGGCGCGGCGATCGTCGACCCGCCCGGCCTCATGGAGCAGCCCGAGCTCGCGGCCGCGGCGGTCGCGCGGCTCGCCGAGGACGACGCCTACCGTGCGCGTGAGCAAGCAGCGGCTCGTGCGTGGGCGGAACCGCAGAGTTTCGCCGCGGTGGCGCGCGAGCTCGACGCCGTGTACGGCGACCTCGTTCGAAGACGCCGTCCGCAGCGCGACGGCGAGCCGCTCGCCGACCGCGAGTGGATCCTCGCCGACCTGCACATGCACACGAACTGGTCGAACGACTGCCAGATCACCGTGCCCGAGCTGCTCGACCACGCCGAGGCGATCGGTCTTGGTGCGATCGCCGTCACCGACCACAACGCCTTCGGCGGCGCGCTCGAGGCGGTCGAGCTAGCGCGCGACCGCGATCTCGTCGTCATTCCCGCCGAGGAGGTCAAGACCGACTCGCAGGGTGAGGTGATCGGCCTGTTCCTGCATGAAGCGATCCCGCGCGGGCTATCGTTCGCCGACACGATTTCGGCGATTCGCGAACAGGGCGGGCTCGTGTATCTCCCTCATCCCTTCGATCGGGTGCACACGATCCCCGACCCGGCGACGATCCATCGCTACCTGGAAGACATCGACGTGTTCGAGGTCTACAACGCGCGCCTCCTCTTCGAGACCTACAACGAGGAAGCGCTCCGCTTCGCGCGCAAGTACGGGCTCCAGATGGGCGCCGGCTCGGACGCGCACGTGCTCCAGGGTGTGGGCACGGGTGTCCTGCGGATGCGCGCCTTCGACGGCCCCGACGAGTTCCTGCGCAGCCTCCGGACGGCGCAGGTACTCCGCCGGCCGAGGTCGCTGCTCTACCTCCAGTCCCTCAAGTGGGCGGCCCAGGCCAAGGAAAGGGTCCGCTGAGCACGAACTCGTAGAACCCCGCCGTGGCCTCAGTGTCGACCGACGAGATCTACGAGAAGTACCTGCAAAAGGCCATCTTCGAGACCAACGAGCTCGGAGACGAGATCGCGCGGTCCGCGCCGGAGGGCGCGATTCCCGTGCTCGGTTCCGGCCACCCGCTCGCGGACGTCTTCCTCGTCAAGTACGGGCCGCAGCCGCCTGAAGTGCAGGAGGGCGTGGCGTTCTTCGGGCGCGCGGGCCAGGCGATCCTGAAGTCGCTACAGCGGCTGCGCGTCGACCCGATGGCGATCTACGGGACGAACTGCCTCAAGTACGTCGGTCAGGACGAGGACGAGGCGCGCCGGGTGCTGACGCGCGAGCTCCACATCGTGCAGCCGAAGCTCGTCATCGTGATGGGAGAAGACGCGCTCGAGTTCGTGAACGCGCTCGCGTTTCCCCTCGCGGACGCGCTCGCCGACACGCACGGCGAGCTGCAGCGTTTCACGCCGACGATCGAGGCGCTCGTGGTGCCGGACATCGACGCGTCTCTCGACGAACAGCCCGCGAAGACGCGCTTCTGGCAGGCGTTCAAGACGCTGGGGGCGTGGTGGGCCGAGCTGCCGCCGTACTGACGGGCCGTGTCCAGGCGTTTAACCGTGCCTGGCACGGCGAGCTAACAGTGCCTGGCACCGTTCCGCGGAGGACAGGCACACCCGCGGCAGAAGCGACGCGTCCGCCGGATCCGTCTCCATCGTGAGAAACGGCCGTGTCCGGCGTCTTAACAGTGCCTGGCACCGTGAGCTAACAGTGCCTGGCACCGTTCACCCTCGCGTTCTCGCCGGCGCGGCGCTGCTCGTCGGACTGCTCGCGTACTACGTCGGCTTCCGATCGCTGCCGAACCTCCCGACCGCCGTGGACGTGCTCTTCGTCGGCTTCGTGCTGATCCCGGCCGTGTTCGGTCTCGTCTGGCTCGCGTTGCCGGTGCGGCGCTGGCGCGGGCTCGCGGGCGCAGCTGTCGCCTTCGCGGTGCTCGCGGTGGTCGCGAGCGAAGCGGGTCTCGACGTGCTCGCGAACTTCGCGAAGCTCGGCGCGGCGACGGCAGCCGCGTTCTGGTTCCTCGGCTTTTTCGAGAACGCGCTCTGGGTCGCGCTCGTCGCGCTGCTGATCCCGTTCGTCGACGCGTACTCGGTCTGGCGCGGGCCCACGAAGCACATCATCAGCGAACGCCCCGAGGTCTTCACCGCGCTCTCGTTCGCGTTTCCGCTCCCCGGAGAGCGGCAGGTGCTGCTGCTCTGGCGCGAGCCGTTGGCGGGCGGTCCCGCACGCTACGACGTGATCCGGATCCCCGGCGGGAAGCGCAACGACGAGCCGCTCCGCGACAAGGACGGCGACGGCGAGGTCGGCTGGCTCGAGGCAGAGCTCGACGCAGACCGCGACTATCGCTACCTGATCATGGCCCGGCACGACGCTGCAGGCGCGGCGACGAGCATCGACGCGCGGGCGGACGACGTGAACGAGGGCGTGGAAGTGAGCGGCGTGACCTCGAACCGGACGGCGCCGACTGACGTGCGCGTCGAGAGCGTGGACTCGTCGGCCAAGCTCGGGCTCCCGGACCTCCTCTTCTTCGCACTCTTCCTGGCGGCGGCCGACGCGTTCGCTCTCCGCACGCGCCTCACGTGGCTGCTGATGACGGCCTCGTTCGGCATCACGCTGGCGCTGACGTACTACCTCTGGGTCGACGGCCTTCCGGCTCTGCCCCTGCTCGCTGTCGGCTTCCTGCTCGCGAACGCCGACTTGCTCTGGCGCCGCTTCCGCGAGCGAAAGGGGGACGGGCGGACGACGGAGGGCCCGGCTCGCCCGCCCGCGGGGAGTAGGCAGGGGAATGCGCCGTCTCCTTGACCGGTTCTACGCAACGGGCCGCCCGTTGGATTAGCAACCACGGCGATGGCCCTCTACGTCGGTGCCGATGGATTTCGTGAGCGTTGGCTCGGTGTCGTGATCGACGACGCGGGCGTCCGCGAGCTCTTCGTCGCCGACAGCGCGTCCGAAATCCTTGCCGCTGCGCCCGGTGCCGACGTGTTGGCGTTCGACATACCGCTCGGCCTTCCGGTCGAGGGTGTGCGCAATGCCGACGCCCAGGCGAGGCGCTTGCTGGCGCGACGGGGTTCGAGCGTCTTCGTGACCTTCCCGCGCCCGGTGATCGAGTCGCCCACCTATGAGGCCGCCCTCGCCGCGACGCGGGAGCTCGGCCTGCCCGGGATCTCACGGCAGAGCTACGGCTTGCGCGCGAAGATCCTCGAGCTCGATGCGATTGCCCGCCAGGACGAGCGCGTGATCGAAGCGCATCCCGAGCTCTCCTTCTACGCGCTCGCCGGCGACGTTCCCTGCACCTTTCCGAAGAGGTCGTGGAACGGCCTCGCGGAAGGGCTCGCGTTGCTTGCTGAAGCGGGGATCGTCCTCGGCGAGGCGTTCCCGGCAATCGGTACCGCTCCGCCGGACGACGTCGTCGACGCAGCAGCAGCGGCCTGGACCGCGCGCCGGTACGCACGCGGAGACGCTCTGCCGCTGCCCGAGGAGCCGGGCGAGCGGCTCGGGACGATCTGGCGCTAGATGGTTGATGCCATGAGATCGCCGGCTCCGGGGCGCGAGCTGGCTGCTCTGGGGCGCGGCGGCAGGACGTCGCCGATGCTGGGGGCATCGGTGACGGCCTGACGTCGCGAAGCGCCCGGCGCCGAGGCGGCGACGCCTCCGGCGGCGGCGCATCGGATCCGGGGGCGGCCCAGACACGGCAGATCGCGCAGCCGGACACGCGAGATCGTGGCATCAATCATCTAAGCCTTCTCGAGCAGCGCGACGCACTCAACGTGCGGCGTGTGCGGGAACATGTCGACCGGCCGCGCACGGCGGAGCTCGTAGCCCCAGTCGGCACGCAGGCTCTTCACGTCCGAGGCGAGCGTCGTCGGGTTGCACGAGACGTAGACGATGCGGCGCGCGCCGATCCGGCCGAGCCGGCGAAGCGCCTTGCCGGCGAGCCCCGCGCGCGGCGGGTCGACGACGACGACGTCGGGGTCGCCTGAGCGGTCGCGGAGCTCCTCGACGGCCTGGCCGACGTTCCCGGCGAAGAACGCAGCGTTCGTGATCCCGTTCAGCTCTGCGTTCTCGATCGCGCGCGCAACCGATTCGTCCGAGACCTCGATCCCCCACACCGTCAGGGCGTCGCGCGCGAGCGTGAGACCGATCGTCCCGATCCCGCAGTAGAGATCCCAGACCGTCTCCTGTCCCGTGAGTCCGGCGAACTCGCGCGCGATCCCGTATAGCTTCTCCGCCATCTCGGTGTTCGTCTGCAGGAACGCGTTCGGCGAGACGCGGAAGCGGAGCCGGCAGAGCTGCTCCTCGATCGAGTCCTCGCCCCAGAGCAGCCTCGTCGGCAGGTTCGTCACCTCGGCGGGCGTGTCGTTCATGGCCCAGTGGATCGAGCGCACCTCGGGAAAGCGGCGAAGCACCTCGACGAAGTAGCCGGTCTCGAACTTCTCGCCCGGTGCGGTCACGAGCAGGACGAGCACCTGGCCCGTGTTGCGCCCCTCGCGGTAGACGAGGTGGCGAAGGTAGCCCTTCTGTGTCTCCTGGTCATACGCGGGGAGACCTTCCTCGCGCGCCCACTCGCGCACGGCGTTCCGCACGGCGTTCCCGAGGTCGGTCGTGAGCCAGCACTTCTCGATCTCGAGCACCTCGTCCCACCGTCCCGCCTTGTGGAAGCCGAGCGTCGGCCCGTCCTCGTACTGCGCGAACGAGTACTCGAGCTTGTTGCGGTAGTGGAAGATCGACGCGGCCGGAAGGATCGGCTCGAGCGGCGGCTCGGCGATCGCGCCAAGCCGCCGCAGTGCGTCCTCGACCTGTTCGCCTTTGATTCGCACCTGCGCGTCGTAGGCAAGATCCTGGAAGCGGCAGCCGCCGCAGGCGGGATAGTGCGCGCAGGGCGCCTCGACGCGCTCCGGCCCTGGAAAGAGGACCTCGGTCGCCAGCGCCTCCGCATGGTTCTTCTTCACCTTTGTCACGCGCGCCCGCACGACGTCGCCCGGCAGACCGCGCCGCACGAAGACGACGAAGCCGTTCAGTCGCGCGACGCCGTTGCCGCCGAAGGCGAGCGAGTCGACGTGGAGCTCGAGCTCCTGACCTGTCGTCACCGGTGCGGCCACTAGTTGCCGGTGCGCTCGACACCCGCCGCGGCGTACGCCTCGGCCTCGTCGAGCGTCTCCTTCTCGAGTAGCGCCTGTGCGAGCGCGTCGAGCTTCGGACGGTTGTTCTTCAAGAGCACGACAACCTCGTCGTAGGCGGAGTCGACGAGCTTCCGCACCTCGTCGTCCACGATCCGCTGCGTTTCCTCCGAGACCTCGTCCGAGCCAGACACCAGCGGACCGCGCCCGTCTCGGGGAATGACGGCGACTGGACCGACGGCCGCGCTCATCCCCCACCGGCCGACCATATGCCGCGCGATCTGCGTCAGCTGCTCGATGTCCGCCTCTGCGCCGGTCGTGCGGTCGCCGAGCACCAGCTCCTCGGCGCCCCGCCCGCCGAGCGCCACCTTGATCCGCGCACGCAGGTAGAGCTCGTCGTAGTTGACGCGATCGTCGATCGGCGTCGCGAGCGTGACTCCGAGGGCCATGCCACGCGGGATGATCGAGACCTTCCGCACCGGATCGGCGCCGGGCGTGAGCATGCCGACGACGGCGTGCCCGGCCTCGTGGTACGCGGTTCGCTCGCGGTCGGCGTCCGACATCACGACCTTCCGTTCCGCTCCGAGGATCACCTTCTCGAGCGCATCGGTGAAGTCGGCGGGCTCAACGGTGTCGTGACCCCTGCGCGCCGCGACGAGCGCGGCCTCGTTCACGAGGTTCGCGAGGTCGGCGCCGACCATGCCCGGGGTCGATGCCGCGAGCGAGTCGAGGTCGACGTCGGGCGCGAGCGGCATTCCCCGCGTATGCACCTCGAGGATCTTCCGTCGTCCGACCCGGTCGGGCGGCGAGACGGAGACCCGCCGGTCGAAGCGCCCCGGACGCAGTAGGGCGACGTCCAAGACGTCCGGCCGGTTCGTCGCCGCGAGCACGACGACGTTCGTGAACGAGTCGAAGCCGTCCATCTCCGTGAGGATCTGGTTCAGCGTCTGCTCGCGCTCGTCGGAACCGCCGCCGAAGCCGGGAGCGCCCGCGGAGCGCGAGCGGCCGATGGCGTCGAGCTCGTCGATGAAGATGATCGAAGGAGCCGCGGCCTTCGCCTGGTTGAACAGGTCGCGCACGCGCGAGGCGCCGACCCCGACGATCATCTCGATGAACTCGGAGGCGGACATCGAGAAGAAGGGAACGCCGGCCTCGCCTGCGACGGCGCGTGCGAGCAGCGTCTTGCCCGTGCCGGGCGGGCCGCTGAGAAGAACGCCGCGCGGAATCCTGCCGCCGAGCCGCTGGTACTTCTGCGGGTACTTCAGGAAGTCGACGACCTCGAGCAGCTCGCCTTTCGCGTCCTCGATCCCCGCGACGTCGTCGAACGTGACGCGCGTGCTCGCGGGATCGAAGCGCCGCGCGCGTGAGCGGCCGAACGACATCAGCCCGCCGCCCGCTGCGCCGGCCGATCGGCGCAGGAGCCAGAAGAGCAGCCCGAGGAAGAGCAGCGTCGGGCCGAAGCCGAACAGGAGGCCCTGCCACCACGGTGCGCCCGTGTCGAGCGGCTCCGCGTTCACGACGACGTTCTTCTCCTCCAGCAGTTGCGAGAGCGCGTCCGTGTCCGCGAACGCGGGGATCTCCGTGTCGAAGTTCCGCGTCGTCGTCTTCTGGTACGTGACGGCGTGCGCGAACCGCCCCTGGATCGCCGTGCCTTTCGACGTGATCGAGTCGACGTTCTCGTTGCGGACCTGGGTCAGGAAGAGGGGGCTATAAGGAACACGAACGCGGCTCTCGCCCTCGGTGACGCGCGAGGCGAGATACCAGTTGACCGCGAAGAGGCCGAGCGCCAAGACGACGACCGGCCACGAGATCCACGACCGTCGCCGCGACGGCGGGCGCTGGCCGGGCGCGGGGGTCACGCGCCATTCCGGACCACGCTGAGGTCGTTCCCTGGCGGCCACACGGTGAGGCTACCCCTTCCTAGGGGGAGCGTTCGAGCAGCATGTGGATCTTGCGGGTGAGCTGCGTGTTCTCGTCGAGCGCCTGCTGCAGCTGCTTCGAGATCCGCTCCAGCGCGGCCTCGTGGCGGGCGGAGCTCGCGGCCATCTTCTCGTGGTGCTGCTCGACCTGCTCGCTCGTCAGCTTGTCGCGCTCCGCCTGGCGCGTCTGCGCCAGCAGGATCAGCGGCGCCGCGTACGCGGCCTGGGTCGAGAACGCGAGGTTGAGCAGGATGAACGGATACGGGTCCCAGTGGCGAACGAGCGCGACCGCGTTCAGCAGGATCCAGATGACGACGACGATCGACTGCCCGATGATGTACTGCGGCGTTCCGAAGAAGCGCGCAGCACGCTCCGCCGCGCGCCCGAAGGCGTCCTGACCGAACGGGCTGTGACGTTCCTCCGCCACGCGGCCAGAATACGCCGCCGCGCGGCGGTCAGGGATCGCGGCGAACGATCGCGAGGCCACCGAGCACGCCGAGCGCAGCGACGTACGCTGCCGCGAGCGCGATCGCGGCGCCTCCGCTCAGCTCGGTGGCTCCGACGATCCCGCCGAACGCGCCGCCCGGCAGGTAGCGGAGGATCGAAGCCGTGTCGTCGACGTCGCCGGCTGCCAGCGCGACCAGTATGGCGAGGAGATGCTCGGCGATCAGGAACCAGACGAAGGTCGCGACGATCGCGCCGACCTGGGTCCGGAAGATCGCGCCGATGGCAACGCCGAGCGCCCCGGAAAGCGCGAACGAGACGAGCAGCCGGCCGATCGCCTCGGGCACTTGAGCGTCGAAGGCCAGTGCGTCGTCCCGCGCCGCGAGCCAGGGCAGAGCGACGGCCGCCGTGACGACGACGACGATCAGAGCGTAGGCCGCGCCCGCGCCTGCGCCGAGGACGAGCTTTGCGCCGAGGACGCGGTTTCGGTGCGGCTCGGCGAGAAACGTCGTCGCGATCGTGCCGTGCCGGTACTCGTTCGTCACGATCAGGATCCCGATGATCATCACGACCGTCCCGGACAGGCTCGCGGCCTGCACCAGGTCGAGCGCGCGGTCGGGCCCGAACTCGTTCGTGCCGACGACCGTCGCCGCGGCGATCCCCGAAAGGAGGACGACGACACCGGCCAGGACGTAGGGCACGCGAGTGGTGCGCAGCTTCAGCAGCTCTGCGGAGAGCAGGCGCATCATGGCGTCGAAGCTCCCTCGGTCAGCTCGAGGAACGCCTCCTCGAGCGAGCCGGACTCCGCGACGAGCTCGTGGAGCGCGATCCCCGCGGCGGCAGCGATCTCGCCCACGGTTGCCGGCGCGGCATCGGCGACGATCAGCCCGTCCTCGCCGAAGGGCTGCACCTGGAGCCCCGCGCGCCGGAGCTCGGCGGCGAGCCGGTCGCGCTCGGGCGCGCGCACGCGTGTCCCCCTGCCTGCGCGCGCCACGATCTCGTCAACCGTCCCCTCCGCGACCAGTCGTCCGCGCGCGATGATCACGACGTCATCCGCAAGCTGGGCGATCTCGGCGAGCACGTGGCTGGAGACGAGCACCGTTCTCCCCTCACGGGCGAGTGCGCGCAGCAGGTCGCGCAGCCAGCGGATCCCCTGCGGATCGAGGCCGTTCGCCGGCTCGTCGAGCACGAGCACCTGCGGGTCCCCGAGCAGCGCGCCGGCAAGCGAGAGCCGCTGCTTCATCCCGAGCGAGTAGCCGCGCGCGCGCCGGTTGGCCGTTCCGGTCAGGTCGACCAGCTCGAGCACCTCGTCCACGCGCGCGTCCGGCACGCCGCCTGCGCGGGCGAGCGTGCGCAGGTGGTTGCGTCCCGTGCGCCCGGGGTGGAAGCCGCTGGCCTCCAAAACGGCGCCGACCGCGCGCACCGGCTCCTCGAGCTCCGTGTACGGCCGGCCCAGCACCGTCGCGGTTCCCGAGGTCGGATGCAGCAGGGCGACGAGCGCCCGCAGCGTTGTCGTCTTGCCCGCGCCGTTCGGCCCGAGGAAGCCCGTGACGCGCGCGGGCGCAGCGCTGAAGGTGAGGTTGTCGACGGCCAGCACGCGACCGAAGCGCTTCGTGAGCCCCTTGACTTCGATCACGACGGAGTCAGCGCAGCGGGCTGACGTAGACCTTTCGCTCGCGCGGGCCGTCGAACTCGCAGAAGAAGATCCCCTGCCACGTGCCGAGGGCGAGCTTCCCCTCCCGTACCGGGACCAGCACCTGCGGGCTCATCAGGGCCGCGCGGACGTGCGAGGGCGCGTTCGGCCCGTCGGGATCCTCAACGTGCTCCCAGCCCCATTCCTCGCCGACGATCCGCTCCAGCGCAGCCTCGAAGTCGCGCGCCACGGCCGGGTCGGCGTGCTCGTTGATCGTCACCCCCGCGGTCGTGTGTGGCACGAAGACGAGGGCCGCCGACGCGTCCCCGTTTCCGTTCAACGCCTCCGCCACGTCGCGGGTGATGTCCACGAGCTGTGTCTTCCGCTCAGTGCGGAGGCGGATCTCGTGCATGCGACTATCCTAGGCGCCCTATGACCGACGTCGCCCCCACTTCCGCACCCGAGCTCGAGGCGTACCGCGAGCGCGCCGACCGCTTCATCGCCGCCCTCGACGAGGAGTACTACCTCCACTTCGCAGGCCTCAAGGACACGCTCGACCTCGAGCCGATCTACAACGAGTACGCCGACCTGACGAAGCTCGACCAGGCCCGCTCGATCGGCGCGACGGTCGACGGGAACCAGAACATCCGCGAGTTGTGGCGCTTCGCGTGCGAGGGCTACCTCGGCCAGTTGACGAAGGAGTACGAGGAGAAGGTGGCGCGCGCCGAGGCCGAGCTGAAGGCGACCGTCGACGGCGAGGAAGTCGAATACCGGATGCTGAAGCCGGCGATCGCGAACGAGCCGGATCGGACGCGGCGGGAGCGACTGGAGCTCGCGCGGAACCAGCTCGTCGAAGAGCACCTCAACCCGCTCTACCTCGAGGCGCACGAGCGCGTCCGCAGCGCCGTCGGCGAGCTCGGCGGGAAGAACTACTTCGAGCTCTACAAGGACTTCGGCTTCGACCTCGACTCGCTCGCGGCCCAGTGCCGCAGCTTCCTCGACTCGACGGAACAGCTGCACGAGCGGGTCGCCGACAGGCTCTTTCGCGACCGTGTCGGGATCCCGCTCGCCGAGGCGACCCGCTGGGACACGCCGCGGATGATGCGCGCCACGACGTGGGACGCCGGCTTCCCCGGCGACCGAATGATCCCGGCGCTGCGGCGGACGCTCGCCGATCTCGGCGTCGACCTTGACGCGCAGGAGAACGTCCACCTCGACGTCGAGAACCGCCCGAAGAAGGATCCGCGCGCGTTCTGCGCGCCGATCGAGGTCCCCGGCAAGGTCATGCTCGTGATCAAGCCGATCGGCGGGCCCGACGACTGGAGCGCGCTCTTCCACGAGGCCGGACACACCGAGCACTACGCGCACACGTCGGCGTCGCTCTCCGTCGAGGAGAAGCGGCTCGGCGACAACGCGGTCACCGAAGGCTGGGCGATGCTCATGCAGCACCTCACCGACGAGCCCGGCTGGCTGCAGCGCATGCTCGACTTCCCACGCCCGAACGAGTACGCGGCGGAGGGCGCGGCCGTGCTCGTCTACTTCGTGCGGCGATACTGCGCGAAGCTGCTGTACGAGATCGAGTTCCACCAAACCGACGACCCGACCACGATGTCGTCGCGCTACGTCGAGCTGCTCGGCACGGCGCTCAAGGTCGAGCCGAGCCCGACGGACTACCTCTGGGACATGGACGGCCGCTTCTATGTGCACGCGTATCTGCGCGCGTGGGCGCTCGAGGCGCAGCTGCGCGGGTTCCTGAGCGAGAAGTTCGGGCGCGAGTGGTACACGCAGCGCTCCGCCGGCTCGCTTCTGCGCGAGCTCTGGTCGGAGGGCCAGCGGATGAACGCGGACGAGCTCCTCCGCGAGGTCACCGGCGGCTCGATCGAGATGGAAGCGGTCGCCGAGCGCGTCCGCGAGTCGCTCTAAAAGGCCAGGACCATCCCTGCGGCCAGGCAGACGGGCCGTCCCTTCATGCATAAGCTTTATGCATGAAGAGGACCCGGATCGTGATCGCGGGCGCCGCCGGCCGCGACTTCCACAACTTCAACGTCGTCTACCGAGGCCGTGACGACGTCGAGGTGGTCGCCTTCACGGCCACGCAGATCCCGAACATCCACGACCGCGTCTACCCAGCGGAGCTGGCCGGCGAGGGTTACCCGAACGGGATCCCGATCCTACCGGAAGGCGACCTCGCAGAGCTCGTGCGCGAGCGCGAGATCGACGAGGTCGTGTTCGCATACTCGGACGTCACGCACGAGCACGTGATGCACGTCGGCTCGCGCGTGCTCGCGGCCGGAGCGGACTACGTGCTCCTCTCCCCGCACGACACGATGCTCACGTCGTCGAAGCCGTGCGTCGCAATCTGCGCCGTCCGCACCGGCTCCGGCAAGAGCCAGACGACTCGACGCATCGCTGAGCTTCTGCGCGGCTCGGGGAAGACGGTCGCCGTCCTGCGCCACCCGATGCCCTACGGCGACCTCTCGAAGCAGGTCGTGCAGCGCTTCGAGCGCTACGAGGACCTCGACGCCGCCGACGCGACGATCGAAGAGCGCGAAGAGTACGAGCCGCACCTCGCCGAGGGCAACCTCGTGTTCGCGGGGATCGACTACGCGAAGATCCTCGAACGGGCCGAGCAGGAAGCGGACGTCATCCTCTGGGACGGCGGCAACAACGACACGCCGTTCGTGAAGCCGGACGTGCACGTCGTCGTCGTCGATCCGCACCGTCCGGGGCACGAGCTCCGCTATCACCCGGGCGAGACGAACCTGCGCATGGCCGACGTCTGCGTCGTCAACAAGGTCGACAGCGCGCCGCAAGAGGGAATCGACGCCGTGCTGAACTCGATCCACGACCACACACGCAACGCGAAGGTCGTGCTCGCCGCGTCGCCGTTCCAGATCGAAGGCGACGCCGAGCAGATCCGCGGCAAGCGGGTGCTCGCGATCGAGGACGGGCCGACGCTGACCCACGGCGAGATGACCTACGGCGCCGCTGTGCTCGCGGCGAAGCAGCACGGAGCCGCTGAGCTGATCGATCCGCGCCCCTTCGCGGTCGGCTCGATCGCGAAGACGTTTGCGGACTATCCGCACGTCGGCGCGCTGTTGCCCGCGATGGGCTACGGGCGCGAGCAGATCGACGACCTGCGGGCGACGATCGAGCGCTCGGGTGCAGAGCTCGTCCTGATCGGCACGCCGATCGACCTGCGGCGGCTCGTCGACTTCGAGCAGCCTGCGCTGCGCGTGACGTACCGCCTGCAGGAGGTCGGGGAGCCGACGCTGGAGGACGTGCTCGCAGAACACGGCCTGCTCGAGACCGCGCTCGTTTGACGACCGTCGTTGCCCTGGGAGGCAACGCGCTCGTGCGCGCCGGCGAGCGCGGCACGGCGGCCGAGCAGCGTGCGAACCTGCGCGAGCACTGCGCCGCGCTGAGGCCGCTTCTCGGCGACCGCCTGGTCATCACGCATGGCAACGGTCCGCAGGTCGGCGCGGACATGCTCCGCGGCGAGCGCGCCGCCGACGAGGTCCCGCCACTCCCGCTCTGGCTCGCGGTCGCGCAAACGCAGGCCGAGATCGGCGCGCTGATCGCGCTCGAGCTCGGCCCGGTCGCGCAACGGCCTGTTGCCTCCCTCGTCACGCACGTCCGCGTCGATCCGGACGATTCGGCCTTCGTCAACCCCACGAAGCCGATCGGCCCGTTCTACGACCGCACGCGCGCGGCCGCGCTCGAGAGCGAGCGGGGCTGGAAACTCGCCGAGGAGAACGGTCGCGGCTGGCGCCGCGTCGTCCCCTCGCCCTACCCGCGCGAAGTCGTCGAGCTCGAGCCCGTACGGCGGCTCCTCGAGGCCGGGACGATCGCGGTCGCGTGCGGCGGCGGCGGGATTCCCGTCGTCAAGCGTAACGGCCGGCTCGACGGCGTCGACGCCGTGATCGACAAGGACCTCGCCTCTGCGCTGCTCGCGCGGAACCTCGGCGCGCAGCGGCTCGTCGTGCTCACCGACGTCCGGGCGCTCTTCCGCGACTACCGCACGTCGTCGGAGCGCGAGGTGCGCTCGTTGACCGCTGGAGAGGCCGAGGAACTCCTCGGGGAGCTGCCCGAAGGCTCGATGCGCCCGAAGCTCGAGGCCTGCGTCGAGTTCGTCCGTGCGACCGGCGGCGAGGCGCTCATCACGTCAGCGAACGCTCTCGAACGCACGCTGAACGCGGAATCCGGTACACGAATCTCGCGCGAATGACCCGTATGCGTCTCTTGATCGGCCTGGCGACGGCGACAGCGCTCGTACTGCTGTTCGTGCTCGTGCGGCCCAACGGTGACGACAACGAGACGACAACCACGACTGCGCCGGGGGTCACGCTGACCGTGTCGAAAGGACCGACGACGACACCGAGCGCCGTCTCGCCTGTCTGGCGCATCGACGCGCGCTCGGGCCACATTTCGCGCCGCAAGGTCCAGGCCGGGGATCAGGTTGCGCTCTTCGTCGTCGCGAACACGAGCGACGAGGTGCACGTGCACGGCTACGACGTGAAGGCGAACATCTCGCCCGAGAAGCCCGCCTCGATCCGGTTTCGCGCGGACGTCCCGGGGCGCTTCGAGATCGAGCTCGAGAACGCGGGCAAGCAGATTGCCGAGCTGACTGTCGAGCCTTGAGCCTCCCGCTCATGCACGGGATCGGCGGGGTCAAGGACCTCCCGATCCCGATCTGGCTCTTCTACTACGGCGCCGGCGCCGTGCTCGTGCTCTCGTTCGCCGCGCTCGGGATCCTCTGGCGCCGCCCGGTGCTCGACGCCGACACGGGCCGGCGGCTCTTTCGGCTGCCCGTGCTCCCGCTGCGCATCCTCCTCGGCGCAGTCGGCTTCGCAACGTTTGCGCTCGTCTTCGCCGCCGCGCTGGTCGGCGAGCGCTCGGCGGGCACGAACATCGCGCCGACGTTCGTCTGGGTCGTGTTCTGGCTCGGGCTCGTCCCCGTCAGCGTGCTGATCGGGAACGTCTGGGCGTGGCTCAATCCATGGCGCGCCGCAGCCGACGCGATCGCGTGGCTCTGGCGCCGGGCGCGGCTCGACTGGGAGCCGCCGTTCACCTACCCGGAGCGTCTCGGCCGCTGGCCCGGAGCTGCGCTGCTGTTCGCGTTTGCCACACTCGAGCTCGCATACCGCGACCCGTCCGACCCCAGGATGCTGGCGCTCGCGATCGCGATCTACAGCTGGATCACCTGGGTGGGGACGGCTGCGTTCGGCCGCGACGTCTGGTTCGCGAACGGCGAGGCATTCAGCATCTACTTCGGGTTCCTCTCGCGCCTGTCGCCGTTCTCGCTCCGCGACGGCGTCGTCTACGTCCACAGGCCGCTGGAGCGCGTCGCCCGGCCGACGGAACGGCCCGGCACGGTCGCGTTCGTCGCCGTGATGCTCGGCTCCGTTGCGTTCGACGGCTTCAGCCGCACGAGCGCGTGGCAGAACCGGCTCTTCCGCATCGACAGCGATCTTTACGCGTACCTCTTCAACCTGATGGGGCTCTTCCTCGCCATCGCGGTCGTCGCCGGCGCGTTCGTCACCGCGATCGAGCTCGCACGCAGGATCGGCGGCAGCCGCGCACGGCTCGAGCGCGGGTTCATCGGCAGCCTGATCCCGATCGCGCTCGCGTACGCCGTCGCGCACTACTTCTCGCTCTTCGTGTTGCAAGGACAGCTCGCGATCCCGCTCGCGTCCGATCCGTTCGGATTCGGCTGGGACGCGCTCGGGACGATCGACTATCGCGTGAACGTGCGCCCGTTGACGACGAACGAGATCTGGTACGTGCAGGCGGGCGCGCTCGTCGCCGGCCACGTGCTCGGGCTGATGATCGCGCACGACCGCGCGCTCGCGACGTTCGGCTCGACGCGCGTCGCGCTGCGTACGCAGTACGCGCTGCTCGCGTTGATGATCGTCTACACCGTCGGCGGGCTGTGGGTGCTCTCCAGGGGCTGACGCTCGTACACGGCGGGACCGCGGGTCTCGTCGTCGAGCTGACGACGGCGCTCGTCGTCGCCGCCGTCCTCGTCTGGGCGGCCGTGCGCAGCCGGCGGGACCGCGGCGAAGGCGGCAAGTAGGATCCAGGCCCCGTGATCGCCGTCGCCGACGACCTCAAGGGCCGCGACTTCACCAAGGTCGCCGACTGGACGCGCGACGAGCTCCTACGGACGCTCGATCTGGCGGACGAGCTGAAGCGGGCCCAGGCCGAGGGGGACGAGCACCGACTGCTGCCGGGCCGGACGCTCGGGATGATCTTCCAGAAGCCCTCGACCCGCACGCGCGTCTCCTTCGAGGTGGGGATCTGGCAGCTCGGGGGCATGGGGCTCTACCTCTCCGCGAACGACCTCCAGCTCGGGCGCGGCGAGACGGTGCGCGACACCGCGCTCGTGCTCTCGCGGTACCTGGACGCGATCATGATCCGCACCTTCGCGCAGGCCGACGTCGAGGAGCTGGCACGCACCGCGACGATTCCGGTGATCAACGGACTGACCGACGCGTCACATCCGTGCCAGGCACTCGCGGACGTGATGACGATCCGTGAGCGGCTCAGCCGGCTCGAGGGCGTGCGGTTGACGTATCTCGGAGACGGCAACAACGTCTGCGCCTCGCTGATGGTCGCCGCCGCCAAACTCGGAATGCACTTCGTCGCCGCCGTGCCGCCCGGCTACGAGCCGGCGGAGCGCGCGCTCGACGCCGCGCAAACCGCCGCCGAGGAGACCGGCGGGTCGGTCGTCGTCCTGCACGACCCGCGTCAGGCGGTCGACGGCGCGGAGGTGCTCTACACGGACGTGTGGACGAGCATGGGACAGGAGGAGGAGCGCGAGGGGCGCCTGCGCGACCTGCAGGGCTACGGGATCAGCGACGAGCTGCTCGAGCTCGCGGAGGACGACGCGATCGTCCTCCACTGCCTGCCCGCGCACTACGGCGAGGAGATCACCGAGGAGATCGCGCACGGCCCCCACTCTGCGGTTTGGGACGAGGCGGAGAACCGCCTGCACGCCCAGAAGGCGCTGATGGCGCTCGTCATCCGTTGATCCCGCTCCGGGACAACGCGCCGACGCGGAGCTTCCCGGTCGTGACGGTCGCGCTGATCGTCGTGAACGTGCTCGTGTTCGTCTTCTACGAGGGGATCACGCCGAGCCAGGCCTCGGTGAACGAGCTCGCGTTTCAGCCCTGCGAGGTGAACGGCTCGTGCCCCACCATCGGTCAGCCCTGGGAGATCAACGCGTTCACGGCGATGTTCATGCACGCAGACATCATCCACATCGGCGGGAACATGCTCTTCCTCTGGATCTTCGGCAACAACGTCGAGGACGCCATGGGCCGGGTGCGCTACCTCGTCTTCTATCTCCTCGCAGGCCTCGCAGCGACGGCGCTCCAGACCGTGATCACGTTGGAGACCGCCTCCGAGGCGGCTGCGCGCATACCGAATCTCGGCGCCTCCGGCGCGATCTCCGGCGTCCTCGGCGCGTACTTGGTCATGCTCCCGCGTGCGAAGGTACTGACCGCGATCTTCCTGGGCTTCATCTTCTTCCTGCGCGAGATCCCGGCGATCTACTTCCTGCTGATCTGGATCGGCTTTCAGCTCTGGCAGGCGGGGTTCCAGTTCACCCAGCCCCCGACAGGTGGCGGCGTCGCCGTCTTCGCGCACATCGGGGGGTATGCCTTCGGGCTCCTGACCGTGCCGTTGTTCCGAACGCGCAAGCCGTTGGCCCCGCTCTACTAGTGACCTTCGAGGAGCACGTCCGCCGGGCCCTCGACGCGCTCCCGCCCGAGCTGGCGCGGCGGCTCGAGAACGTCGCCGTCGTCGTCGAGGACGAGAACCGCGCCGAGCCCGACCTGCTCGGGCTCTTCGAGGGCGGCGACGAGTTCCTGCCGGACAAGGTGACGATCTACCGGCTGCCGCTCGAGGAGTCCTTTCCCGACCCGGCCGAGCTGGAGCGGGAGATCCGGATCACGGTCCTCCACGAGGTCGGCCACTACTTCGGCCTCGACGAGGATCGCCTGAGCGAGCTCGGCTACGAGTGACCGACACGGCTCTGACGGCCCTCGCCGTGGTCGCCGGCCTCGTCGGGGCGGCCGTCGTCGCCTGGTACCTCTTCGGTCCCCGCTAGGGAATGTCCGGGCGGGTATTTGCGTTCTAGAAAGCATGACCCTGACCGAGATCCGCAACGACATCGAGCAGGCCGAGGAGCGCCGGCGGGAACTCTGGCACACGCTGTCCGAGGGCCACGACCAGGCTGCGGCAACCGAGCTCGCCGAACTCAACGCCCGGCTTGAGAACCTCTGGAACGACTACCGCTCCGTGCGCGCCCGAATCCGCTTCGGCGACCCGGAGACGATCGTCAAGCGCGCGAGGCTCGAAGAGCGCCTGGAGCGAGCAGCCTAGAACCGACCTCCCGAAGCGGGGGCTACACTGCCCCCGCTCGGGGCGTTAGCTCAGCTGGGAGAGCGCCGCCTTTGCAAGGCGGAGGTCGCCGGTTCGATCCCGGCACGCTCCACTGAACTTGGCAGTGCGCGCAACCGGCACCTCGGACAAAAGGGCGCCCATAGGCTACGCGTCGCCATGGCGATCGGTCACGGGGTTGAGCGCACGCCAGACGGAGCAACCGTGCGCGCGTGGATCGAGTTGCCAGGTGTCGGTCGGCGCCGGGCGCTCGAAGCCTGGACCAACCCCGGGGATTGGGAGCATGAGGTGGAGAGTTCGCCGCCCCTACGGCGACGGTGAGGAGGAGCGCGCCGAGGCTGCGGGAAGTGAAGAGGGCTGGCAGCACTTCCTTCCCCGACTAGCATCCCGCTTGGCGGGAAACTCCTAGTCAGGCGCGTTCATCGATCTGGATCAGGCTTTCCATCCGCGCTCGCGTCAGTGGCCCAGCGGCGTCAGCGAGATTCAACGGCGGCGCATCGAATGGCGCGGCGAACTTGAAACTCCCACTGGGAGGCACTATGAAAGCGCCGTCGGCGCAAATCGAGACATGAAGATCGCGCGGGTGGACGGGTCCCTCGGGGGTGGGCTCAGCCCCAGCGGTGGATGAGCCGCCAGGTGTAACCGGCGTCGTCCGTCGTGAGGAGTCGTGCGGGAAGGCCGCCGCCGCGCCCGAGGAGCAGGATGCCGCGGCCGTCCGAGAAGGCCGCGGCACCGCGCCCGAAGTCGATCTCAGGCCGGGCGACCTTCGGCTCGGCGAGCCAATTCGTGCCACCGTCGCGAGTGACGTACAGAGTGCCGCGGCTCTCCCAGAGGATTCCGAAGCCGTCGGCCGCGAACGCCACTCCTCGCGGGTAGCCGTAGCTCTCGATGCCGCCGTGGACGTTGCGGCGGGGGTAGAAGACCGCCGAGGCCCCCGGGCGCCAGCTTCGTCCGCCGTCGGTCGTGCGGAAGACCGCCTTTTCCTCGTTTCCCGCGCCGGGCTGGCCGAGACAGACGATCCAGCCGAGAACCGGCGTGACCAAGTCGATGACCGCGCCAGATGCGACCGCCTGCGAGCACGGGCTTGCTCGCCGCCGCCAGGTTCGGCCGTCCTTGGTCGCAAGTAGCTCAAGAGCCAAGTGGTCGTGTGTCATGTAGCTGCGGAAACCGAGGCCTATTCGTGAGGTCGCGAAGCTGGCTCCGTACCTCGTTCGGAACGCCTTCCAGCTCCGACCACCGTCGAGCGTCCGGAATGACCCTCCGCCGTCGGTCTTTGCAATCGCACTGTGCGGACCAGCAGTCGACAGCCCGATAACTGGGCGGCGCGTGCGCAACACCAGGCGGAAGCTGCGGCCACCGTTCGAGGTGAGCTGGACGGTTCCCTCCCTGCAGGCGTTGTGGATCGCCCCACGGCACGTGCCCGTGCCGAGTAAGCCCTGCCGCGCATCCCAGAACGCAATCACGTTGGGAACCACGGGAGCCGGCGGCGCCGCGCTGACCACGTCCGAGGCGGGCGCACCTGCTCCCACGCAGGCGAGCACACCGACAATCCGTAGGCGCCGCACAAGGCCGACTCCATCACCGTGCTTCACAGCTCGCATTCTGCGCTCAGGATCAAACCGCAGGGTCGAACTTTGCCGTTCTCAGTCAGCCACGAAGCGTCACACATGAGGCGACTCGGTCGCGCTTTAGGCGATCACAATTGCCTGAGCGAGGAACGTAACCTGGTTTGCGCATTGACAAGTTCCGCCCACTCGAAAAAGGGCCTGGTCTACCCCGCCCGCCCTTAATCCGCCCTTATGAGCCCGCTGTCGCGGCGTGCAGCGTCCTAACTACGAGGGTTTGGCGGGTCACCCAAGGCGCAGGGGTATCGTCCCGCGCGCCCTCGGTGTCGTCCACTTCGCCGCGATGTGCGGCGAGCGTTGGCGTCGCCGGTCCGGCCGGCGGCGGCCACCTACGATGTCGCCGTGGGGGAGGTTCTCTCCAAGGAGGAGCTCGAGGCCGCGCACTGCTGGGAAGCCAACGACCAGGTGCCGCGGCGACCGGCGATGACCGGGTTCCGTCGGAGGCTGCGCTACCACCAGGCGCAGTGGCGTGAGGCCAACGGGCACCCGATCGGTTCGCAGCCGATCGCACCGCGACCCGACGGTGGGCCGGCGCGACTCGTCGGGAGCCGCCTCCCGCTCGCCTACGCCCGAGAGACCGGCACGAATTTCCTCACCGCAGGCGCACTCGACGCGGCGAGGGCCCGAACGTCGGTCATCGAACCTCACCAGAGCTTCGATCACCAGCGACTGTGGGCCGACCTCCTGTCCTCGGTGTCCATGGGCTTCAACCTGTTCGGCGACCTAGCCGCCGACCTCGGGCTCGCCGACCGGGCCGTCCACACCTGGTGGCCGGACGCGCCTGGCACGGTGGGCGACGTCCGCTTCGCGCACTCGCCGGGGCGGCTCGATCCGGCCTACCTCGGCAACCTCGTCGCGCTCGACGTCGCGTTCGTGCTCGACCTCGGCGACGGCACCCAGGGGATCGTCGGCGTCGTGACCGCGTACCAGCAGGTGAACAAGCCGCAGCCACCGAAGCCGAGCCGGCTGCCGCGGTACCGCGAGATCACCGAGACGTCGGGCGTCTTCGGGCCAGGGGCGCTCGACGCGGTCAACGGGACCGACCTCATCCACATCTGGCTCGACCACCTGCTGGTGCTGTCGATGCTCCAGCACCCGAGCCGCACGTGGCGCTGGGGCCGGCTCGTCGTCGTCCACCCCGCCGGCAACACCGACTACGCCGACGCGTGCAGCCGCTACCGGGCGCTACTCGTCGATCACTCGACCTTCGCCTCCGTGACCGTCGAGGAGCTCCTCGACGCCAATGTCCTCCCGGCACACACGGCCACGGCACTGCGCAAGCGGTACATCCCCCGCTGACGCCTCCTCGCACCCGCCCTCGGTTCGCAGCCGGCATCGTCGTCACGAGCCGGTGAAATGAAGAGTCAGCCGCCGCTTAGCGGCTCAGTCGCCACGAGGACATCGTGGTTTGCGCAACGTATGGTTCTGCCCACTCACTCGACGAAGTCCTGCTCGGCTGCGCCGAGCCATGATGACGTCGTCGGGTTTCGTCTCCTAACGGCAAGCGTCCACGAGCCAACGGCACCATGCATCTCGTCACGACGACGCTCGGCTTCGACTTCTCGCTAAATCCACTGAGCTGCATCGTCACGGTCACCGTGCAGCAGACGGGAGCAATCGTCGGCGGTATGGGACGCTTTGCGACTGCAAGCAGCACCTTCACCGGGACCGTCTCCGGACGGGGGCTCCCACCCCGGGACCCCGACGGCAGCTGCTCGCTTGAGCAAGCAGCGCTCGTCGAGGTCGACAAGTTCTCCTCCACGGGGTCGCTGTCGTTCTAACTGCTCCGGCGGCGGCGGCCGAGCCGACGCCGCCGGAGCAACATTTGACTACTTGCGGCGGAAGATCTCGTAGACGGCCCCGTCGGTGAGCGAGACCACGTAGAGGTTGCCGTTCGGGCCGGTCTGGATGTCCGTGCCGATGCCGAAGTTTCGGCCGAAGAGCAGACTCTCGCTCTCGGTGATCTCCCACTTGTGCACGTTGTCCGCGACCCGGTCGTCCAAGCGCGGGTCGTCGACCGCGACCTTGTTGCGGTTGCCCGACAGACTGAAGTGGAACAGGTGCCCACCCTCGAGGAACGTACGCGCTGCGCCCATGAAGAGGTCGTTCTCGTACTGCGAGCCGAGGGCACGGCTCGAGAGGAACCCGATCGCGGCCGGCGCGACCTCGTACTTCCAGCTCAGCTCCGGCGCGCTGTAGTGGGCGCCCGGCAGCATGAACAGGCGCGAGAGCGCCTCCTCCGGCGTGTCGGCGATGTTCGTGGGCGGCCAACGGATCTGCTGGAGGCCGAAGTAGGTGGAGGCGAACGGGTCCGGCGGATCCGGCGTCACCGTCGTCTCGATCGCCTTGAACTGCTGGATCCGCTCCGGCGGGCCCATGATCTGGACCCAGCCCGAGTTGAATCCGGAATCGGCTCGGTTCAGCTCGCTGAAGCTGTCGTCGCCGTTCTCCTGCTCCCACAACGCTCCGGAGACGGGATCGAACGCCATCCCGAAGCTGTTGCGGAGGCCGTAGGCGAAGATCTTCTGGACGTTCGCGCCGACCTCGCCGCCCATCGTCGCCCCAGCGGCGAAGAACGGGTTGTCGGACGGAGCCGTACCGTCGTCGTTCAGCCGAAGGATGACGCCCGTGAGATGCGCGTTGTCCGGCTCGGGGCCGCCGAACTGATCGTCCGGCATGCCCGGCCCGAACGGTCCGTCGACGAGGTTCTGAAGTTGCCCGCGGCGTCCGTTGTCTCCGATGGCGGCGTAGAGCTTGCCGTCGGTGCCGAAGCGGAGGACGCCGCCGTCGTGGTTCCCGCGCAGCGGCTGACCCTCGTCGGCCTGGAACGCGCGGAGCTTGACGATGTTGGCTTCGAACGTCAGCGTCGAGCCGTTCCACGAGAAGCGGTCGACGCGATTTCCGAGCAGCGGCACGTCGGCGAGGTTGCCGCTGTCGGCGCCCGTGTTGCTCTCGGTCCAGTAGAGGTACAGCTTCCCGTTGACGAAGAACTGCGGGTGGAGAGCGATGCCGAGGAGGCCTCGCTCGGACGCACGGTTGACAGGCAAATCGAGAACGGTGCTCTGCACCTGACCGTTCACCACCCGTTGCACTTTGCCCGTGTCCTTCTCGAGCACGAACATGTCGTTGGGGCCGAGAAAGGCGATGCTGATCGGGGTGACGAGGCCCGAAGCGGCCGTGCGTACTGCGAGGTTCGGGTCGACGACTGACGGCGCTGCTTGTGCCCACACGGGCACGACGAGCACCGCGATCGCGCACCCGAGCGCGGCCACCAAAACTCGAACTGATCGTTTCACGGTCTACCTCCCGGGTCGTTGACGACGCTGGGCGAGCGAACCAGGACAGCCCGTTCTGTCGTCTCCAGTACGCCGGCTCGTGCCGGACGGTTTGGCTCAGCCCGGGGCGTTGGCGAGACGCGAGAGAGTCGCTTGAGCGCCGCCACACGCTCACTGCGGGCGACCGCTGCGCCACTCAGGGCGGCGTTCATCGTCTCGATCGTCCGGTCGTACGTCTCGCGGTCGACCTTGTAGGGCGTGCCGTCCTTGCCGCCGTGGGCGAAGGCGCATGCCCTGCTGGACGACTGCCTGCCCAACTGCCCGAGGAAGTCAGGAAGAACGAGTGGTGCTAGAGCTGATGGCCGGACTGGAGCGCAGTGTTGTCGACCTTGGCCGCGAGCTTGCTCGCGCGGGTGAGCGCGTCGCCGTCGCCGCCGGTGGTCTCGCAGGCCGCGGCGATCTCGAGCGAGCGGCGTCTTGCCGCCGTGCAGCGGCAGGTTGGCGTATCCGGTCCGGCGCGGCCCGGTCACGGCGGCAAGGTACCGGCGGCCTAGGATCTCGCCGGTGGAGCGCTTCGTTCCCGGACGCGAGCTCGCCGGCGCGTTCCATTCCGATTTCGCTGCGCCGTTGGGCTGGCCCACACGCCTCGGAAAGGAGAGGGGCGTAGACGACCTGCGGCGCGTCGCCCAGAGGCCCCTCATGGACGTCGCCGCAGCACCGCCGCAAACCTGCGCAGTTCGCCTGCCCGCTGTTGTCGGAATTGAAACCGCACCGCAAGATCCGATTCGCTCGGGCGTCCTTGGCTATGCCTCGGGGCGATGAGGCGGCCCCGAGGCGGTCCTCGCACCGTGATCCGTCCCTACGGCTCTCGCGCGGACCAGCGCGTTGAAGTGTTCGAGACGCGGGGGGCTCGACGCGCAACCGTTGCCGTGCTGCACGGCGGCTTCTGGCGCACTCCCTACGCGCGCGACCTCATGGAAGCGCTCTGCCGCGACCTCGCGGGCCGGGGCTACGAGGCTTGGAACGTCGAGTACCGTCGCCTGGGTTCCGGGGGCGGCTGGCCGCACACGTTCGACGACGTCTCGAGTGCGATCGCGGATGCTCCGCGACCGCTCTTTACCCTCGGCCACTCGGCGGGCGGTCAACTCGCACTCTGGCTCGGGCGCGAAGCCGGCGCCGCGCTTGCGATCGCGCAGGCGGGCGTCGTCGACCTGGAGGAAGCGTCGCGTCTCGGGCTCAGCAACAACGCCGCCGCAGAGCTGCTCGGAGGCTCGCCCGAGCAGGTGCCCGAGCGCTACACGGCCGCATCGCCCGCGGCAAGACTCCCGCTGCGCATCCCGCAGCTCCTGGTTCACGGGACGCGCGACGATATCGTCCCCCCGTCGATGAGCCGCGCCTATCGCGACCGCGCTGTCGCCGCAGGCGACGAGGTCGAGCTCGTCGAGACGGACGAGGGGCATATGGACTGCCTCGATCCGCGCTCCGCGAGCTGGGCGGCGATCCTGGAGCGTCTGCCGTGAACCGTGGCGAGGCCGCGGCACTCGACCGCGACGATCCGCTCGCGCGCTTTCGCGACCGGTTCATTGTCGAGGATCCGAAGCGGATCTACGCGGATGGTAACTCGCTCGGCCGATTGCCCGAGGACACGATCGAGCGGCTCGGACGTCGCGTCGACGAGTGGGGCTCGCGCCTCGTCAGCGCGTGGCCCGACTGGATCGACCTGCCAGTTCGGGTCGGCGATCTGCTCGCCGACGCCGTGCTCGGCGCGCGCCCGGGCGAGGTCGTCGTCTCCGACTCGACGACCGTGAACCTGTACAAGCTCGCGGCGGCTGCACTCGACCGCAAACCCGGAGCGCTCGTCACGGACGCGGCCAACTTCCCAACCGACCGCTACGTGCTCGAAGGGCTCGGCGAGCTGGTGGTGTTCGAGAGCGATCCGATCGCGGGGCCGACGGCCGACGACGTGGCGCGCGCGTGCGCCGATCGCGTGGTCTCGCTCGTCTGCCTCTCCCACGTCGCCTACCGCTCCGGCGCGCTCGCCGAGGTCGCGACGATCACTCGTCTCGCGCACGACGCGGGCTCGCTCGCTCTCTGGGACCTCTCGCACTCCGCGGGCGTCGCACCGGTCAAGCTCGAGCGCGCCGGCGCCGATCTCGCGGTCGGCTGCACGTACAAGTATCTGAACGCCGGACCGGGCGCGCCCGCGTTCCTCTACGTGCGCGAGGAGCTACAGGAGGAGCTCCGCTCGCCGATCTGGGGCTGGTTCGGGCAGCGCGACCAGTTCGCGATGGGTCCCGCCTACGACCCCGTGCCCGGGATCGCGCGCTTCCTCGCCGGCACGCCGCCGATCCTCGACCTCGCCGCGGTCGAAGTCGGCGTCGAGCTCGTCGCCGAGGCGGGAATCGATCGCGTGCGCAAGAAGAGCGTCGCGCTGACGGAGCTCGTCGTCCGGCTCTTCGACGAGCGCCTTGCGCCGCTCGGCTTCGAGCTCGGCTCGCCGCGCGATCCGGAACGCCGCGGCGGTCACGTGTCGGTCCGGCATGCGGATGCGTGGCGGATCTGTCGCGCGTTGATCGAGCGCGCTGACGTCGTGCCCGACTTCCGCTACCCCGACTCGATCCGGTTCGGACTGCCGCCGCTCTACACGCGGTTCGTGGAGGCGTGGGAGCTCGTCGACCGGCTCGCGCGCCTGGTCGAGAGCCGCGAGTATCTGGAGGTCGAAGCGGGAACAGCCCGCGTGACATGAGTGCCGCCGAGTACCTGCCCGCGACTCACTCGCTCGCCGCACTACGCGAAGCCGCGAAGCTCTGCCACGGCTGCGACCTGTGGCGCAACGCGACGCAGACCGTGTTCGGCGAGGGGAGCGAAGACGCCGAGGTCATGTTCGTCGGCGAGCAGCCCGGCGACCAGGAGGACAAAGAGGGCCACCCGTTCGTCGGTCCCGCGGGCGGGATGCTCAACAAGGCGCTCGAGGAGGTCGGCATCGATCGCTCGCAGGTCTACGTCACGAACGCGGTCAAGCACTTCAAGTGGCAGCCGCGCGGGAAGCGCCGCATCCATCAGAAGCCGAACTGGACGGAGATGACTGCGTGCCGCCCGTGGCTCGAGGCCGAGATCGAGACGGTGCAGCCGCGCGTGCTCGTGCTGCTCGGCGCCACCGCCGCGCAGACCTTGCTCGGTCGCCAGTTTCGCGTCACGAAGCAGCGCGGCGAGCTGATCGAGTCGCCCTACGCCGAGTACGTCACCGCCACGATCCACCCGTCGGCGATCCTCCGCGCGGAGGATCGCGACGCGGAGTACGCCGGCTTCGTCGCCGACCTGCAGAAGGTCGCGAAGCTTCTCTAGCTGTGCATCGGCGCTTCGGTGCCGGGGACGTGGAGGAGGTTCTCGACGTCCCTCACACCTTGGACCGACCGCACCCGGTGTTCGAGTTCCCCGATCACGTCGGGCTGGTCCACCTCGCCGCGCAGGTAGACCACCCCACGCTCGACGTTGACGTCGACGTCGCCCTTCGGCGCGTCCGCGGGGCGAAACACCTCGGACTCGATCTTCGCCTTCAGTGTCTGGTCGTCGAAGATCTTGGGCTCCTCGCGGAGGTGGGTCGCCTTCTGCTTGAGGCCGTACACCTCGGCGGCCAGACCGCGGCCCGCGCGAGCGGCCGCACGACCGCGGCGGCGGAAGAATGCGAGGAGGCGATCGCGCGCCGTGTTCCGCCGGAGCGCGCCCTTCTGCGGGTCGAAGAAGTACATCAAGGCGGCGCCGAGCGCCACGAACCTCAAAGAGCGCATGCCTGCATCAGCCCCTTCCGTTCGCGTGACGGACCGCGGTGTACCCAACCCGGACGCGCGCGAAAACGCGAAGCGTTTTAGCGGCCTAATCGCCCCAGTCGAAGTCGCGCGAGCGGGTCCAGAGACTCTCGTCTGTCTCCTCGCCGTGCGCGGTGTCTTCACCGGGCCAGCCGAGCGGGCCGGCGACGGAGACCACATCGGGGGCCTCGAGACCCTCGAGCGTCTCCTCGAGGCGCGCCTGCTCCTCGGTCTTGAACAGCGGGTGGTTGCCGAACGGGTCCCCGGCCTTGTACTGGTCGAGGGGCATGTTGGTCTCGAGCTGCGAGTTGCGCTCGCGGAGCTCGAGGTGCTCCTGGATCACCTGCGCGAACAACGATGGGCTCTCTACCGGCATCAACTTCCTCCGTGTCGGGGGCGGTTCTGGGCGGGGCCGGGATGTTAGGCCACGGTGAAGTCTGACGAAACCTAGCTCAGGAAGTTAGCGCAGTTTACGGATAGCTGGAAACGACCGGGGCCCGCTCGACCCGGTTCTTTCCGGCCCGCTTGGCTTCGTAGAGGGCGGAATCCGCCGTAGCCACGAGGGTTTCCAGATTCTGGCCCTCCTCGTAGGCGGCCACGCCGAAGCTGGCCGTGACTCGGACGGGCACGCCTTCCGGAGTGAGGAGGGAGCCCTCGGCGAGGTGCGCCCGGATCCGCTCGGCGAGCAGCGCGGCCCCGGCCGAGTCGGTCCCGGGGAGCACGAGCAGGAATTCCTCGCCGCCCCAGCGCCCCGCGACGTCGGCGTCGCGCACCGTTGCTCCGAGTACGCGGGCGAACTCGCGGAGGACCGTGTCGCCGACCGGGTGTCCGTGGACGTCGTTGACGGCCTTGAAGTCGTCGAGGTCGCTCATGACGACCGCGAGCGGTCCGCCGAAGCGCTGGGCGCGCGCGAGCTCGGAGGCCAGCCGGTCTTCGGCGTGGCGCCGGTTGGAGAGACCGGTCAGCCCGTCGACGAGCGCCTGCTGCTCGATGATCCGGTGCAGCTTCGCGTTGTCGAGCGCAGTCACGGCCTGCACAACGAACGAGTTCGCCGTCTCGATTGCGTCAGCCTCGAAGCGGCGGCCGAAGAGGAAGAGCGTGCCGAAGCTCTCGTGCCCGGAGCGCAGCGGCAGCTCGAGCCGGTCGGAGCCCGAGTACGGTGCGCCGACCTCGAAGATCTGGCCGTCGGGGCCGACGAGCATACCGCCGGACGCGGCGGTCGACTCGACCGCGGTCTCGACGATCACACGCATCAGCTGGTCGGGCTCGAGCGTTGCGCCGAGCGCGTGACCGAAGCGGTTGATCGCTTCGCGCAGCCGCCGGCGCTCCGACTCGAGCTCGACGAGCCGCGCCTGGAGCTGGTCGGCCATCTGGTTGAACGAGACTCCGAGGCGGGCGAGCTCGTCGCGTCCCTTCACGGGCACGCGCTCGTCGAGCTGGCCGCGCGCGATCGCGTTCGCTGTGCGGGCGATCTTCGACACGGTGCGGACGATCGACCGTCCCTCGAAGTACGCGACGAATGCGATCAGGAACACCGCGGCGAGCAGTCCGAGGAGCAGACGCCGGCGCAGGCTCGCGGCTGCGGCATCGATGTGCTCCTGTGGGCTGAGCACGGCCAGCGTGGGGCCGGGCCGATCGGCGATCGTGCCTGCGACGAGCGCGCGGTAGCGCTCGCCGGCGATGTCGATCGTGGTCGTGCGTCCGTTGGGCGCGTCGAGATCCCCCCGCAGGAAGCCCGGGCCGATGACGATTCGGCCCTCGTTGACCACGACGATCTTCTCGTCCGGGAACAGACCTGAGCGCTGGTGCAGACGGCCCAGGAGTGCGTGATCGAACGGGATGGCGGCGATGACGTGCCCCAGGATCCGGTGCGGGCCGAGGACGAGCACCTGGCGCTCGGCGGCCGGGACGGGCTTCTCGCCGACGTTGAAGCGCGGCGACTCGACCCGGACGTCGTTGTAGTTCCGCACCTTGGCGAGCGCGAGCGACGCGTCGCCCGTCGCCAGGGCGCGTTGGAACTCCTCGTCGTTCGCGAGCTCCGTCGCGTGGAGCGTCGCGGCGCGAAGCTCTTCCTCGTAGGCGGCGACGGCCGCGCGAAGACCCGCCTGCAGGCGCGCGTCGACCCGCCGCGCCTCGCTCTCCCGCGCCACCGAGCTGAACCCCCAGAACGCGGCGGCCGCCGGCAGCAGCGAGAGCAGCAAGAAGTAGGCGACGAGCTTGAACTTGAAGCTGGACGTCGCGACGCGGGTCAAGCTCGGGACTCCTCGTGCCGATACCTCATTCGAGTGATTTCGGCAGAAGGCGGTGGAAACATGAGGGCAAAGTTGATCCGGGCGCTCCTCCTCGTCGCCGCCGCGGCGGGGGTAGCCGTGGCCTTCGCGGTCGCGGCGGCGCCCCACGACCCTGCTGAGGCCGCTTCCAGCCGCCTCCGGATGCCCGCCCAGACCGGGAGATCGGTCGTCGAGCTGCACCCCGCGCCGGGCCGTCCGGAGTCGAGTCCGGGGCCGATCGTCCGGGTTCCGGCCGTCCCGGCGGCGGTGCGGACGCCGGCCGTCCCCGCCTCGCCCCGCCGCCCGCGCGCCCGGATCGTGATCGTCCCCGGCGTCATCCTCACCCGCGCCGAGCCCGTCACGCCGCGCGTCAAGGTCATCCGAGTGCTGCCCAAGGGCACGCCGCCGCTCCCGCCGACCCGTGAGCTCGCGGAAGGCGGAGCGGCCGAGTTCGGGCACGACAGGCTGGCACCGCCCCGGCCGCACGAGTAGCGCTGTCTAGGATGCGGGCGTGCCCAGCCCCTTTCGCCGCGTCGGTCCGGTCGGGATCGCGCTGACCGCGTACGACGTCTGGCGCCGCATCCCGCCCGGGCAGCGCCGGCAGATCCTCGAGGCGACACGCAAGCAGGCGCCGCGCGCCGTCGCGACGGCGATTCGCTACTGGCGCGGCCGGCGGCCCTTCAGGCCGTAGTCACGGCCTCGCGCACGATGCGGTCCTGCTCGCGGAGGTGCGCCGTCGGGTAGCCCTCACTCGGGCTCGCCCGCCAGGGCCGGCCGATGTAGCGCACCGGGACGCCGGCGTGCGCGGCCGCTTCCTCGAGGCGGTGGCGGATCGCGCGCCACGCGCCCATGTTCTGCGGTTCCTCCTGCGCCCAGACGATCTCGTCGAGTGCGGGATAGCCCTTGACGAGCTCCGCTGCGGCGTCGACTGGGAACGGGTAGAGCTGCTCGATGCGCGCCACAGCGACCTCGGTCGCTGTGGCGTACGCCTCGTGGCCGACGATGTCGTAGTAGACCTTGCCGGAGCAGAGGACGAGACGCCTCACGGTCGCGTGGTCGCGCTGCGGATCGTCGAGCACGGGCCGGAACGAGCCCTCCGCGAGATCCGCGAGCGTGACGAGCGTTTGGCGCAGGCGCAGCAGTCCCTTCGGGGTCATCACGACGAGGGGGCGTGCAGAGGGATCGAGCGCCTGGCGCCGCAGCAGGTGGAAGTGCTGTCCGGCGGTCGTCGTGTTCGCGATGCGGATGTTCTCCTGCGCGGCGAGCTGGAGGAAGCGCTCGAGTCGCGCGCTCGAGTGCTCGGGTCCGTTCCCCTCGTACCCGTGCGGCAGGAGCAGCGTGAGCCGCGAGCTCTGCCCCCACTTCGACAGCCCGGCCGCGACGAACTGGTCGAGCACGACCTCGGCGCCGTTCACGAAGTCGCCGAACTGCGCCTCCCAGAGCACGATGGACTCCGGCGCGGCGACCGAGTAGCCGTACTCGAAGCCGAGCGCCGCGTACTCAGAGAGCGGCGAGTTGAAGACCTCGAACGATGCAGTCGCGTCGCGCAGGTGTTGCATCGGCGTGTAAACGGCTCCGTTCTCCGCGTCGTGCAGGACGATGTGCCGGTGCGAGAACGTGCCGCGCTCGGTGTCCTGGCCTGTCAACCGGACCGGGATGCCTTCCTCGAGCAGCGACGCGAACGCGAACGCCTCGGCGTGGCCCCAGTCGACGCCGCCCGACTCGAGCGCCTCGCCGCGGCGGAGCAGTTGTTTGATGAGCTTGGGATGGACGTGGAAGTCGTCCGGGACGGTCAGCAGCTCGTTGTTCAGCTCGCGCAGGCGATCGGCCGCGACTGCCGTGATGACCGAGGCGCCGCTCGAGCGCGGAATCCGCCCGTCGCGCTCTCGGGGCGGCTTGCCGATCTCCTCGCGTAGGCGCTCGTGCGCTTCCTTGAGCTTCGCCTCCGCCGCGGCGACGAACTGCTGCACGTCGTCTTCGGTGACGACGCCTTCCTCGACGAGCCGCCGCGCGTACAGCTCGCGCGCGGACCGGTGTTGCGCGATCAGCTGCGCCATCAGCGGCTGGGTGTACGCGGGCTCGTCTTGCTCGTTGTGCCCGTGGCGCCGGTAGCCGACGAGGTCGATGACGACGTCGTTGCTGAAGCGACGCCGGAACGCCATCGCCAGCCGCGCCGCGGCGAGCGCGGCCTCGGGGTCGTCGGCGTTGACGTGGATGATCGGCACGTCGAAGCCCTTCGCGAGGTCGCTCGAGTAGCGCGTGGAGCGGCCGTCGAACGGGTCGGTCGTGAAGCCGACCTGGTTGTTCGCGATCACGTGCAGCGTGCCGCCGGTCGAGTAGCCGCGCAGCGCCGCGAGGTTGAGCGTCTCGGCGACGACGCCTTGTCCCGGGAAGGACGCGTCGCCGTGGATCAGCACCGGCAGCGCGACCGACGGGTCCGCGTGGCCTGTCAGCGTGCTGCGGTCGGTCTGCTCGGCGCGCGTCATTCCCTCGACGACCGGGTCGACGGCCTCGAGGTGGCTCGGGTTCGACGCCAGCGTGACCTGCAGCTCGCCCGCGCGCGTCGAACGCGTCGCCTCGGCGCCGAGGTGGTACTTCACGTCGCCGGTTCCGCCCTCCGGATCCGAGACGACCGCGTCGATGGTGCGCTCGCCCTCGAACTCGCGCAGGACGTACTCGTACGCGCGTCCGAGTGTGTGCACGATCACGCTCAGGCGGCCGCGATGCGCCATCCCGAGCACGGCGCGGTGCGCGCCGCCCTCGGCTCCGAGTTCGAGCGCCTCGTCGAGCATCGGCACGAGCGAGTCGAGACCCTCGATCGAAAACTGCTTCTGGCCGAGGAACGCCCGCTGCAGGTACCGCTCGAAGACCTCGACCTCGGTCAGCCGCTCGAGTAAGGCACGCTTGTCCTCCGCGGACAGGGGCTGGCGGTAGCGGCCGGACTCGATCGCCTGGCGCAGCCACACGCGCTCCTCGTGGTCGGTGATGTGCTCCGTCTCGTACGCGATCGTCCCGCAGTAGGTCTCGCGGAGGCGGGGAAGGACGTCCGCGAGCGTTTCGCCCTCGACGTAGACGCGGAGCAGACGGGCGGGAATCCGCGCCTGAAGGTCGGGCGTCAGCGGCGGCTCGAGACGTTCGGGCTCGAGCGCCGGATCGCCGACCGGCTCCGTTCCGAGCGGGTCGAGGCGCGCCGCGAGGTGCCCGTGGCTTCGATGTGCCTTGACGAGCGCCATCGCCGCGGCGACGCCGCCGAGGAGGAGGTCGTCGGGTGCGGCCGGGGCAGGGGCCTCAGGGGCAGGAGCCGGCGCCGCGGCCGGTGCGGCCGCGCTGCCGTTCCCGTCGACCCGGAGCGTCTCGAGCAAGCGCGCGATCCCCGGATGGGTGGCGACGAGTTCGCTGTCGCCGCTCTCGAAGAGATGACGCCACTCCGAGGGGACCGACTCCGGGTTCTCGAGGTATTCGTCGAGCAGCGCCCGCGCGTAGCCCGCGTTCAGCCCGTCGACGTCGAAATTGCTCATGCCGTCTTGTTGTAGCAGGCGGCGCGAGCCGCTAGGAGGGCTTGGCGGAGCGGGCGTCCGTTCTAATAGAGCGGATGACCCGTGATCGCCGCCACGGTCATCCCTATGACGAAGCCGATCGTCGCCGCTCCGACCGCGAACGCGTGCAGGTTGCCCCACCGCCCGCCGATCGCGGTCGCGACGAGACTGAGCACCAACGCGGCGAGGGAAAGCGGGAGCGGCCTGAAGACCACTGCCACCGCGGCGAGGAAGATTGCCGCAGCGGACATGTACCCCGCGAGCGCCTCCGCGGGCCGCGCACGCTCGTACAGCTCGTTCGTGCTCATCGAGCGGCTCGCGCGATCGCGACGCGGCGGGGGCCGTGGACCGGTGGACGGAGACGCGGATGGCGTCCACGCCACGGACACGTCCCGGCCGGCAGGGGCCGCGGCGGGCGGGGATGCACGGCCGGTACGAGCGCAGCCGGCTCGTATGGATCGGGCGTGGCGCGCACCGCCCACCAGACGACGCCGATGAGGTACAGGATCGGGAGCTTCATCACGAACATCAGGAAGATCAGCTCCCACCAGCCCGAAGCCATGGACGGGGAGTCTAGCCACGGTTCCGGAGCATTGCCGCCCCCGCGGCATTGAGGATTCCGCCGAGGAACGGCAGGACGATCAGCCCCGGCCCGAACGTCGTCGACGATGATTCGGCGCTGCGCTCGAAGGCGAGCAGCACGACCGGTCCGAGCGCGAGCTGCAGCTGGTCGAGGCCGCTCGCCTCGGCGAGCGTCGCGACGACGAGCACGAGCACGACCGCGAATACGCCCACCGCCGCGGCGCCGAATGCAAACGCGATCACCAGTCCGCGCAGAGCCGCCTCCCGTCGCGGGTCAGAACGGTGCAGCCGACGAGCTGTAGCGACAGCAGCAGTGAAGCGATCCCAGCCTCGGGCGACCCTCGCGCGAGGAAGACCGCAAGCACGAGCAGGGCCGGAGTCGTTCCCGCCACCGGGCCCGCGAGGGCGACGAGCGCCTCGCGGCCGCGCCCGAGCGGACGGTGCAGCACCCACAGGCGGAGGCCGCGCGTCACGAGGCAGGCCGGCGCACCGCGAAGCGCGAGGAGGTGGCCGAGCTCGTGGGCAAAGACCCCGACGGCGACCGCCGCGCCGGCGGTGAGCGCCAGCGGGAGGCTGCGAGTTCCCAACGCGGAGAGCGCCAGCGCCGTGGCCGCCGCGGTCCACGCGCCGAGTGCAACCGTTCCCGGCGCGAGCGCGCGCGCGCCTGAGGCAGCGGTTCCGAACATCGACGTCGTGTCCACCGCGCGGCGGCGCGTGGGAAAGGACGGCCGCACTCCGAACGGGAGCTGCCTTGCTGCGGTTACGGCCCACCGCACGGCCAGGGTCGCCGCGCCGCTTCGTGTGCGGAGGTTCAGCAGCATGCGGTGGTTCAACTCGGCGCAGAAGCTGCGCGTGTCGACGAGCGCACGGCGCTCGTCGATTCGAAAGCGCGCACACAGTGCTTCGGCGGCCGCGCCGGGTGTTGCGCTCTGTACGACGACGCGCGCCGCCTCGTTCAGCGGCAGCTCGACGCCGCGCACGTCGTCGCGCAGCCCGCTCGCCGTCAGGGCGACTCCGCCCGGGAGCGAGAGGCGATCGTTGCGACCGATCACCGCGAACCCCACGCGGCAGCGCCGAGGCCCGCGACCAGCGTTGCGTTCCCCGCGATCACGCCGAACACGTCGTCCGAGACGGGAGCGACCGCCGCGACGCGACCAAGGACGAGCCAGACCACGATCGCCACCCCGAGCATCGCTCCGTATGCCGCGATCTGCTGAACGACCCGGTCCGGTTTCCAGGGAACGAGGGCCGCCGCACCGGCAGCGCAGCCGAGCACGAACGCCGCCGCGGCCTCGAGCTGGGCGTACGCGTAGGCGTCCGCCCGCGCGACGGGTGCGACAGCCGCCGCGTCGGCGGCGACGAGCGCGGCTGCACATGCGACGCCGGCGCACGCGGCGGCGGCCGCGCTGAGCACTCGCGTCTGCGGAGCGGTCGCGGTCAGCCAGCGCGCGTCGGCCGCGAGCCCGACTGCCGCCGCCGGAACGATCGCGGCGGCAGTGAGTCCGAGGCTGACGCAGAAGGCGACGAGGGGCGCGCCGCCGACGCCGAGCGCGAATCGCAACGTGATCGCTGCCGCCGTCGGCAGGGCGACCGTCGCAACCTCGTGCGCGCGCAGTCCGCTGTGACGGCCGAGCCGCTTCACGGTGACGATTGCGACGGCGGCGAAGGGCCGCCGCGGCACGCGCAGGAAGGAGCGTGTCCGCACGGACCGCACGCGATCAGGGCGGCGCGCCGCGCACGCGGCCGCCCAAAGAGCGAAGCCGATGACGGCGACGCAGCCGAGGACGAACGGCGCGGCGAGACCGTGGTTGCGCACGACAGCGCCCGCCGGGCCGAGCGCGACGCCGTCGCCCAGCGCGAGCCCGGCGAGCAGCCAGAGAGCCACGGCGGCTGCCGCGATCGATACGCCCCGACCGGCGTCCGCGAGCGCGAGGCGCACGCCTTCGGCGCCTGCTGCGCCGAGCACGCCGGCCGCGGGCAGCACGAGAACCAGTGTGGGGGCGGCTGCGCCTGCAAGGAAACAGACGAACAGCAGCGCGGGCGCTGCGAAGACAGCCGAGGCGAGCGCGGTCGGCACGATCGTCGCGGCGAGCACGAGTCGCAGGCGGTCGACGGGGGCCGCCTCGAGTTGACGCGCGGTTGAGTCAGCCGCAGGCGCCAGAAGCGCGATCACGACCCCGGTGGTGAGTGCGGTCGCCGCGATGCCGAACCCGAGCCCGCGTGCGAACGCCGGATCGACGAGCGCCTCCCGGAACGCGGCGGCGAGACGACTACCGCCGACCAACGCCGACGCAGGGGCGCCGACGAGCGCTGCGCCCGCGAGCAGTGCGAGTACCGGGTTGGCCGCGAGCACGTTGCGTGCACTGCGCACGCCGGCGATGCAAACGGCCCTAGAGAGCGTCCAGTGCACTCCGCAGCTCCGTGAACCGCTCGGTCGCGCCGACGGCCGCGACGAATACCTCCTCGAGCGATGCCGCGCGGTAGCGCGCGCGCAACTCGTCGAGACGCCCCTCCGCCGCCGCGCGGCCCGCGCTGACGAGCGTGACCCTGTCGCAGACCGCCTCCGCGAAATGCAGATCCTGTGTCGCGAGCAGGACGCCCGTTCCGCGCCCGGCGACACCGCGTAGGACCTCGCGCAGCACGATCACGGCCTCGGGGTCGAGGGCCGCGGTGGCCTCGTCGACCAGAAGCAGCGGCCGCGCGAGCGCGACAGCCCCGATGACCGCGACGAGCCGGCGCTGGCCGTGTGAGAGCGACCCAAGCGGCGAGCGCAGCCGTGCGTCGAGAGCGAACACCCGTGTGAGCACGCCGGCACGACGCGAGAATCCCTCATCGGCACGCCAGAGCGCGCGTACGAGGTCGAGGTGCTCGGCGACGGTGAGCTCTTCGAGTCCCGCCGGTTCGTCGGGGATCCACGCCGCGTTCGCGCGCGCGGCAAGCGTTCCGGCCGGAAAGCCCTCGACCGTCACGCGCCCACCTGTCGGAGCGACCAGGCCGAGCACGGCGCGAAGCGTCGTTGTCTTGCCGCTCCCGTTCGGCCCGACGAGCCCGACCACGTGACCTTCGTCGACGTCGAGGTCGAGTGCGTCCACCGCACGGACGCCGCCGTAGGCGACCGTCAGCCCGCGGGAGACGAGCGGTGCGACAGGCTCGACGCTCATGCGCGCGCAGCGGGTGGGAGGGCGCGCCCCCTCCCGCTGCAGCCGGTCACTTGTAACACGAGACCTTGATCTGGAACCAGCTGATGTCCACGTCCGGTTGCCCGCCGCTGTAGATGCAGTAGCTCGCCCACGCCAACGCCGCGGCCACCGTGAAGACGAACACCGCCCAGGCGAGCCACGGCTGCTCGGTGGCAACCTCGCCGCGCCAGCCCAGCGCGGGAGCCTCGTAGGGGACGGCCAGAACGCTCATTTCTCCTCCTTGTTCGACGACCCGACCGACGGTAGACGGGCACCTCGAACAGGTGTGAAACGCCTTTGTGCCGAAACCGAAACAAGGTTTCCACCGTTCTCTCTGTGCGAGGAGGGCTCGCCAATTGGCGTGTCGGGACAGGCTGCGTTAGCCTCGAGGGGAGGAGGGGAAGGCCGGACACATGAGCACCGACCAGATCCAGGCGCTGATCGCGCAGGGCGAGGAGCAGGGTTGCCTCAACCTGTCGGCGTTGACCGAGTTGGTGCAGGAACACGAACTCTCGGACGAGGAGGTCGAGAGCCTCCACCGCGAGCTCGACGAGCGGGGCATCGAGCTGACGGACGACTGCTCACGGACCGAGTCCACCAGCCCCGTCTACGTCAACGGCGATCTCGCCAACGCGACGACCGACGCGCTGCAGCTCTTCCTCAACGAGGCCGGGCGCTATCCGCTGCTGACGGCCGAGCAGGAGGTCGAGCTCGCGAAGCGGATCGAACGGGGCGACAAGGAGGCGAAGGACCTGATGGTCAACTCGAACCTTCGACTCGTCGTGTCCATCGCCAAGAAGTACCAGGGGCACGGTCTCAGCCTGCTCGACCTGATCCAGGAGGGGATCATCGGGTTGATCCGCGCGGTCGAGAAGTTCGACTGGCGCCGCGGCTTCAAGTTCTCCACGTATGCAACGTGGTGGATCCGCCAGGCCGTGCAGCGTGGCGTTGCGAACAAGTCGCGCACGATCAGGATCCCGGTGCACATCGTCGAGCGCGAGACGAAGATCGCCCGCGCGGAGCGCCAGCTGACGGCGAAGCTCGGTCGCGAGCCGACGGAGGAGGAGGTCGCAAAGGCAGCCAAGCTGCCGGTAAAGCAGGTGCGCGAGGTGCGGCAGGCCGCGCGCGCGGTCACGAGCCTCGACAAACCGATCGGGTCGGAAGGCGACAGCGCCTTCGGGGATCTCTTCGGCGACGAGAGCGCGCCGATCGAAGAGGAGGTGCACGTCAGCCTCGCCGAGGAGGCGCTGCACCGTGCGGTCGCCGAGCTACCCGAGCGCCAGCAGGAAGTGCTGCGGCTCCGCTACGGCCTCGACAAGCGGGAGGATCCGCAATCGCTCGAGGAGATCGGCCGTCGGCTCGGCCTGACGCGCGAGCGCGTCCGTCAGATCGAGGCGCATGCGCTCGAGAAGCTCGCGGTCAACCGCGAGATCGAAGCGCTGCGATCAGCCGCCTGAAGGAGCCGGAGCCGATCCACCCCTCGAGCCCGCGGGGCTCTGCGGCCTCGTCCTGTCCCAGCCAGATCAGCATCGGCCTAGGTCCGGCGGATGCGCTTGGTCGACCCCGAGGTGTCCTGTCCCACGACAAGAAGGAACCCGCTCATGTGGAAAACTTGCGCATCGCGGGTACCCTCCCGGGCGGCATGAGACGGGGTCTCCTGGCGCTCTCGGCGCTCCTGGCGCTGCTCGTCCCCGCCGGCGCGCAGGCCAGCGAACCCTTCCCGGATTTCAACGTCCGGAAGCCCAACCTGAGGGTGAACTCGAAGGGTCAGGCCCTCGTCGAGTACACGACGGAGAGGGGCGTCCGGCGCCACGTGATCGTCTACGGGGCCGTCAACGCGAACCCGCCGAGCCAGACCGTCCCACAGGTGCGGTTCAAGTACGACTTCGCCGGGGGCTGGGGACTGGCGCGGAAGCAGCTGTGGAAAACCTGGAAGAACGTCTGCCGCAGCTACGACGGGCCCGCGCTGCCGTACTTCGTGGGGGCCTGCAAGGCGCCGGACCGGTCGTACTGGGCACTCCAGTTCTGGCAGCGCCGGCTACCGCTGCTCGGCTTCGACCCCTGGCTGCCGCTCCAGAGCGCATTCGAGCTCCACGTCTCGCACTGGAGCACAGAGCTGCCGGTGCTCGAGGTGTACGTGAACTGGACCTACGGGTTCCAGTGGCAGGGCGTGTTCGGGCGGCTCTCGTACCTCGGTCAGCCGGTGTTCGGGTTCTCGAGCTCCGGGGAGGGGAATCCGCGCGACCGGTTCAGCCGGAACATCTACATCGACACGCTGAATTCCGCGTACGGCCCGGGTTGGAAGCGCGAGTCCGGGATTCTCACGCACAAGGGGACCGGGACGTTCTGCCATAGCTTCATCGCGGGGCAGAAGCCGTTCGCGGGCTATCCGTCGCAGGAGCCGCGGCCTTCGGGGCGCGGCGAGCGGTACCGGGTGTCGGTCATGGGGCCCGGGGTGACGCCGACGCTGATGTGGGAGGCGCCGGGCCTCGCGGCGTTCAACTCGTCGAATCAGGAGCACGTGGTCACGGAGCTGCGGGCGAACGAGGCGTTCGACCGGATCATGGCGGGTGACCGGATTTGCGCCGGTGAGCGGTGAAATCGGCGCCTGCGGCGCCTCAATTTCACCGCACGAGCTTCTCCAACTCCGAACGTGTGCGACGACGGGCAAAAGCCCGCCGCCGCGGCGAGGTTCCACAACAGGAAAGCCGCCTCGGAGGGCGGCTTTCGAGTGGAGCCAGCCGGGCTCGAACCGGCGACCTTCGCGCTGCCAGCGCGACGCTCTCCCAGCTGAGCTATGGCCCCAGGACGCGTCACAGTTTAGCCGCCCCTAGCCGACGGAAGTTGAGGCGCCGAAGGCGCCGACTTCCGTCGGTACATCGCCCCAGAGATCCTCGAGCTTGTAGAACATGCGCGCGTCGGGCGTGAAGACGTGCAGAACGACGTCGATGTAGTCGCCGACGATCCAGTTCCCCTCGCGGCTCCCCTCCGACGAGTGCGGGAGCAGGCCGTTCTCCTTCTTCAGGCGCTCGCGCACCTCGTCGTAGATCGACGCCGTCTGGCGTGGGTTTTGGCCGCTCGCGATCACGAAGTAATCGGTGTACGTGCACACCGGCCGCATGTCGAGGATGACGACATCGCGCGCCAGCTTCTCCTGGGCGACGCTGGCGATGCGGCGGGCTTGTTCGAGCGGGGTCAGTCGGTCAGGACTCCTGAGCGGTTGCAGGCTCAGTGTAGCCGTACAGGCTCCGGTTCTCGATCTCGCGGGCGACCGGCTCGGGAACCAGTCCGTCGAGCGGCTCGCCTCGGCGGGCGCGCTCGCGCAGGTCGCGCGACGAAATCGGCGGCGAGTCGATCTCGAAGAAGCGAACGCGTCCCTCGTGCTCCGGCACGACCGGCGGCCGCTCCACTCCGGATCGGGTGGCGACGCCGAGCGGAACCCGCTCGAGCACCGCGTCCGGCTCCTTCCACGTGGGGAAGTCGCGGTACTGGTCTGCGCCCAGCAGGAAGATCGTGTCGCCGGGCGGCTCGGCGCGCAGGCGGTCGATCGTGTAGCGGTACGGATCGGCGATCACCTCGGTGCGGGGCAAGCCGGCGAACGCGAGCCGCGCAAGGGCGAGCCGCTGCTCGAGCGGGGACTCGACCGGCTTGTGCCCCGGGTCGTCGCTGACGAGCACGAGCAGCTTGTCGAGGTTGAATTCCTCGAGCGCGCGGCGCGCGAGCTCGACGTGCCCGAGGTGCGGTGGATTGAAGGCGCCGCCGAAGAGCCCGATCATTCGAAGACCAGCGTCTCATCGCCCATTTCGATCTCGTGCCCCTTGCGCGCGCCGGCGGCGCGGAGCGCATGCTCGAGCTCGTCGCCCTCCGGTGCGCGGCCCTGGACTCGGAAGCCGCGGTCGGTGCGCAGGATTCGGTACGCGCGCGCCGACGCTTGCGGGCGATAGACGAGGAACTCGGCGAGCTCCTCCGCTCCTTCTTCGACGGGCGCGGCCAGCTCCTCCGGCGGGATCAGCTCGAAGAGCGCGCGCTTCAGCTCCTCGATCCCCTCGCCCGTGACGCACGACACGGCGAACATGCGCAGCACGCGCGGGTCGTCGATCGGGAACGAGGGCGGCTCGGGCAGCAGATCGATCTTGTTCAGCGCGACGACCTGCGGTCGCTCGTCGAGCCCGGCTCCGTAGTGCTCGAGCTCGCGGTCGATCGTGCGGAAGCTCCGCTCGATGTCACCCGAAACGTCGATCACGTGGATCAACAGCCGTGCGCGCTCGAGATGTGCAAGGAACTCGTGCCCGAGCCCGACCCCCTCGCTCGCGCCTTCGATCAGCCCCGGCACGTCCGCGACCGTCAGCTGACGTCCGTCGGTCGACTCGACCGTGCCGAGCACCGGCGCGATCGTCGTGAACGGGTAGTCGGCAACCTTCGACTTCGCGTTCGAGATGCGTCGCAGGAGCGACGACTTGCCCGCGTTCGGCAGCCCAACCAGCGCAGCGTCCGCGAGCAGCTTCAGGCGCAGCTCGATCGTCGCCTCCTCACCGGGCAGCCCCGTCTCGGCGAAGCGCGGCGTCTGCCGCGTCGAGGTCGCGAACTTGCGGTTTCCGCGACCACCCGCGCCGCCACGCGCGATCACGACGCGGGCGCGCGGATGCGCGAGATCGGCGACGAGGTTGTCGTCCTCGTCGAACACCTGGGTGCCGACGGGCACGCCCAGCTCGACGGTCTCGCCGCTCGCACCGCTCCGGTTTGAACCGCTGCCGCTGCCGCCGCGCCCGCCCTTGAACCGCTGGTTCGGCCGGAAGCGCGAGAGGTCGCGGAGCTCGGGGTCCGCAACGAGCACGACGTCGCCGCCCAGACCGCCGTCGCCGCCGTCGGGCCCCCCTTTCGGGACGTACTTCTCCCGCCGGAACGAGAGCGCGCCGTCACCGCCGCGGCCGGCTTGCACATGAATCTTCGCGCGGTCGTGGAACAACGCGCGCCCTTTCGGCGTCGAGTCCGCTAGGACTCGACGACGTTAATGAAACGGCGCTCGCCGCTGCGGCGGAACGTGACGACGCCGTCGCGCGTGGCGAAGATCGTGTCGTCGCGTCCGAGGCCCGTCCCGTCGCCGGGGCGGAAGCGGGTGCCGCGCTGCCGCACGAGGATCATCCCGGCCTTCACGTCCTGGCCGTCGAAGATCTTCACGCCGAGCATCTTCGGGTTCGAGTCGCGGCCGTTCCGCGACGACCCGAGTCCCTTCTTGTGTGCCATCTAGCTCTTTGCCTCCTTTGCCGCGAGCGCGGACTCCAGCGCCGCGATCGCGCCCTTCCTTGCACCGTGCTCGCGCTCGTAGGCGAGCGCCGCCTCGAGCTGCGGCCGGCGCCAGCCGGGAGCAGCCTCGGAGATCTGCGCGACGGTCAATTCCTCGTAGCCCTTCGGCATCCCCGCCGGCCGGTCCGACGTCGGCGCAGCCGCCTTCTCCGTCGCCGCGGGCGCGGGGACGGGCTGCTCCGCCTTCGTGGGCGCCGCGGCGGCGCGGCCGCTGCCGATCTTCTCGATCTGCAGCTCAGTCAGCGCGGCGCGGAAGCCGGTGTGCCGGCGGTACCCCTTGCGGCGCTTGTACTTGCCGATCCGGACCTTCTCGCCCTTCACGTGCCCGACCACGCGCGCGGTGACGGTCACGCCGTTCGGGGCGAGGTCGGTCTTGCCGTTGTCGGCGATCAGCAGAATCTGCGGGTGAAAGGTCTTCCCTTCCTCCTGGGCGAGGCGGTCCACGAGCAGCCGCGCGCCCTCCTGGACGCGGTACTGCTTGCCGCCGACTGCGATGATCGCGGAGATAGCCATAGCGTGGAAACGCGGGCCTGGGCCCGCGGCCGGGGAAGTGTAGCCGACGTCCTTCGAAACCCGCAACGGGCGCCCGACCGGGGAGATCGTCGTCGTCTGGGCCGTACTCGCGCTCGACGCGATCGCGGTGCTCGTGACCTACTCGCGGATCCCGCCCGAGCAGCTCTACAACGTCAGCGGCGAGGGCTTCGCCGGCGGGCTGAGCCGCCTGCTCGTCGACCTGAACTGGCCGGTGGCGCTGTTCGCGATCGCGATCGTCGGCGTCCTCCTCGAGCGCGGCGCCCCGCGCGTGCCCGCCGCGGTCGCGATTGCGCTCTGCGCGCTCATGCCGTTCGTCGTGCACCAGTCGGACCTCGACGCGCGGCCCGTCAACGTCCTGCCCGCGCTCGGCGTCGCGATCGCGGTCGCCCTCACGATCACCGCGCGACCGGTGCTGCGCCTCGCGCACCGGCAACCCTGGGACCGGCTGCGAATCGTCGTCGCGGCGATCGTCGTCGCCGCCGGGATCGAGTGGGTGTTCGCGGAGCTGGGCTTCTACGCCGGCTCCCCGTTCTACACGCGCCCGGTCCCGCCGGGCGAGGACCTGGCCGCGGTGCACTTCGGGCACCACCACGGACTCGACGGCGTGATGTTCGTGCTCGCTGCGCTCCTGCTCTCGCGGGTCGCGCGCTCGGGGCCGGTTCGTGCGTACGTCGCCCTGATGTTCGCGTACGGGCTCGCGAACGCGGTGCAGGACTTCTGGAGCGAGCAGCTCGTGAAGCGCGGCTGGCTCGACACGAAGCTGCCGTCCGTGCTCCTACCGACTGTGTCGTTCGCCTGGCTCTTGATCCTCGTGTCGGCGGCCGCGCTCTGGTTGATCACCCCGCGACCGCGAGCGCCTGAGCCTCATCGGCGCTGAGCGGAGTACCTCTAAGCGGCGCTCTCGGTCGGCGCGTCCGCGTCGCCCACCCCGGCGGGGGTGCCCGCAGGCTTGCGGCGCCGGCGTCCGCCCCGTGAGCCACGCCGCGTCTTCTTCTTCGGCTTTGGTGCAGCGCCGTCACTCTCCGCTGCTTCCGCTTCGGCGGCGAGCGGTTCATCCTCTTCCGCGGGGGCTTCCTCGCCGAGGTCGCGGCCCGGCACGTGGATCCTCGGAGCTCCCGCGGCCTCCTCGGGCGTCTCGCCCTCTGCGGCGGCGCCTGCGATCGCCGGCTTGCGCCTGCGTCGACCGCCGCGCGAGCCTCGCCGCGTCCTCTTCTTCGGCTTCGGCTCTTCCTCGCCGGCTTCGGTCTCCTCGGCGACGGCCTCTGCTTCCGGCTCCTCCGGCTCGGCTTCCTCGGCCTCGGCCTCGGCTTCCACGACCGGGGCCTTCACCGCCCGAGGCTTCGGCGCCTCTGCCTTCTTCGCCCGCGGTGCACGCGTGGGCTTCTCGGCCTCGCGCTCTGCGGTGATCGGCGTCTCTGCCGCCGTCCCCTCGACGAGCGTCGCGTACGCGATCCCGTCGAGAACGCGCGCGATCCGCACGTTGACCTTCTTGCCGACGAGCTTCGCTGCGCCCGCGACCGAGATCGCGAGGCCGTCGAGCTTCGCGATCGCAGCCGTCGGGTCGTGCAGACCAACCTCGACGAGCTTCACCTCGGCCTCCGTGTTCTCCGCCACCGGCGACTCGGGCTGCAGCTTCGCGAGCGTGCCTTCCTCGAGCACCGCGAAGTGATCGTTGTGCAGCCCGTCGTGCAGCTCGAGGAAGAAGCGCTTCTTCGTCTGCGCCTCGATCTCTTCGAGCCGCGACGCGCCCGGGCCGATCAGGATCGTGCCGGGTCTCGCCGCGACCTCGACACGGAACGCCTTCGTGCGCGGCTTCGACGCGGCGAGCGCGCGTAGCTTCCGCTCGAGCTCGACCGCGGCGGTCGTCTCGGAGACGACGATCCCATCGCCGCCGCAGGTCGGGCACTTCTTCGTCAGGATCTCGCGCGGCCCGTCGGTCACGTTCTGCCGCGTCATCTCGACGAGCCCGAGCGGCGAGATCTCGACGACGTACGTCTTCGTGCGGTCGCGCTCGAGCTCGTTGCGGAGCGCTTCCTCGACCGCGGCGCGGTTCTGCGGGTTCGCCATGTCGATGAAGTCGATGACGATGATCCCCCCGATGTCGCGCAGGCGCAGCTGACGCACGACCTCCTTGACCGCCTCGAGGTTGTTCTTCGTGATCGTGTCCTCGAGGCGCGCGTTCGAGTTCTTGCCGCGCCCGCCGACGAAACGGCCGGTGTTCACGTCGATGACCGTGAACGCCTCGGCGTAGTCGAAGATCAGATAACCGCCGGAAGGCAGATCGACGCGGCGGTTCAGCGTGGAGCGGATCTCCGCGTCGACGCCGAATGACTCGAAGAGCGGCTCCGGCTCCTTGTAGCGCGTGACGCGCTCGACCATGTGCGGCGAGGTCTTCTTGAGGTAGCCGATGATGCGTTTGTACGCGGTGTCATCGTCGACGAGCGCGCGCTCGAAGTCGTCCGTGAAGAGATCGCGCGTGACGCGCAGCGGCAGCTCGGACTCCTGGTAGATGAGCGCCGGCGGCTTCGCCTTCTTCGCCTGGTCCTGGATCGATTTCCACAAGCGCTGCAGAAAGACGAGGTCGCGCTCGACGTCCTCGGCGGACGCGCCCTCAGCGGCGGTGCGGACGATGATGCCCCCTTCTTTGACCTTGAGCGCCTTGACGATGTCCTTCAGGCGCGTGCGCTCGTCGTCGTCCAGGCGGCGCGAGACGCCGAGTCCCTCGCCGAGCGGCACGTAGACGACGAAGCGGCCCGGGAGCGAGATCTCGGTCGTCAGCCGTGCGCCCTTCGACTTCATCGGATCCTTCACGGCCTGGACGAGCACCTGCTCGCCGCGCTTGATCAGGTCCTGGATCTTGCGCCCATGGCGCTTGCCCTCGAGCTCGGGGACGACGATCTCGTCCACGTAGAGGAAGCCGTTCTTCTCGAGCCCGATCTCGACGAAGGCGGCCTCCATCCCCGGGAGAACGTTGTCGACCGTGCCCAGGTAGATGTTGCCCGCGATCGAGCGGCGCTCCGGCCGCTCGAGGTAGACCTCGGCGACGCGGTCGTCCTCGAGTATCGCGACCCGCTGCTCGCCCACGTCGACCTCGACGAGGAGCTCGCGCTTGGCCTTCGGGAGCGGGGCCCGCTTCGCCGGCGGGCGGCGGCGAGTCTGCGCACGACGCTCGCGACGCTGCGAGCGCACCTCCTCGGTCTTCTTCTTCGCGGCGGGCTTCTCGGCCTTCGCCGCCGGCTTCGGCGGCAGCTTCGCCGGTGCCTCGACCGTCGCGGTCGCGGTCGTAGCGGCCGTCGCCGTCTTCTTGCGTCCCTTGCCTCCGCGGTTGCCGCGACGGCGCCTCGGGCGGGTGGGATCTTCGGTTGTCGTCCCGCCGTCTGCGGCGGGCTCGGGAGTTACGTCGGGAAGCTGCGGGGGAGCGGCTGCCTCGAATGCAGGCGCCTGCTCCGGCTCACGTTTACGTCGGAACCAGGAAAGTGGCAAAGAGTGTCTCCTCGTGATGCGCGCGGCCAAACGTCGGTCGTCGCCTGCGGCCGGGGCGCGCGCTGGATGGATAGAAGCGAAAACTGGTGCATAACTTGACTCCAGGGTACCAAGGCTTCCTGAGCAGCCGTCCGTCCGGTCCCGGACCTACCCTTGCCCGTGAGCAACCGGGAGGGATGGCATGAGCCCGATGGACGAAGCCTTCGAGCTGCTCCTGATCGAGGAGGCCGACGCCTGGTTCGAGTACCTCGAGGCGACCAGGGGTCAGTCCGAGCTCCGCTACAAGGAGGTTGAGCCCTGGGCCTGGGCCCGCCTCAGCCAGCGGCTACGCGCCGTCCGCACGCGTCGGGCGAAGCTCCGGCCCGCCGCGGCTTAAGCGCCTCTCCCGGCAGCGCGGCTCGCGCCACGGGAAGAAGCGCTGGCTCTCGCCTCGAAGTAGCGCAGCGCGGCCTCGCCGAGCGCCTTCGTCCCCGCGTAGGCGACCCCGCCCTTCAGCGCCCACCCGGCGACCGGCACGACGCCGAGCGCCTGACGCGCGACCGCGCGAAAGCCGAGGCCGCCGGCCACGACGCCGAGGATCTCCGGCAGGCGCTCCGCGTCGATCTCCTGCCCGTAGGCGGCCGCGATCCGGAGCACGAGCCGGAGCTGGTTGATCGTCAGCACCGCGAAGTCCGCCCCGGGGATGAAGACCGCCGCCCCGACGATCGCGTTCTGCCGCGCGACCTTCGCGATCAGCGCGTCCGCGACGCCGCGGCGGAGCGCCGGGAGCCGGGCGGCCAGCGCCGGCGCGTCGTCGTCGGCCTTCGCACCGAGCAGCCGGGCGAGGTCGTCGAGCGGGAAGCCCTCGCCGGGGAGCAACGGAAGCACGTCGGTCGCGTAGACGTACGGGATCGGCGTTCGCGGGTCCGGCCCGAGCGCGACGATCGGGATCCCGCCCATGTCGGCCGCGCGGAGCGCGCGTTTGTCCTCCTCGGTGACCTCGCCCGCAAGCACGTAGACGAGCGCAGCTGCGCCCTCGAGCGCGCCGAGGCCGGCGTCGCGGACGGCAGTCGGGTCGCCGCCGCGGACGAGCTCTCTGCGCAGCGCGTCTGCAAGCGACCGCGCGCCGCCGACGACGAGCGGTTTCGGGCGGGACGTCGATTCGCGCAGCTCCCGCACGAGCTTGTACACCGCGAGCGGCGCGAGCGGGAGTTTCCGCGCCACTACCGTGCGCGTCCGCGCGCGTGGATCGCCTGCAGTACGCCGATCGCGAGCAGGTTCGTGACGAGCGACGAGCCGCCGACGCTGACGAACGGCAACGGGATACCCGTCACCGGAGCGATTCCCATCGTCATGCCGACGTTCACGAAGATCTGGAAGAGCAGTGCCAGCACGATCCCGCCGCCCACGATCGCGGAGTACGCGTCGGACGCGTACGTGACGATGCGCAGACCGCGCCAGACCACCAGCAGGTAGAGCAGGAGCAGCAAGGCCGCGCCGAGGAAGCCGCGCTGCTCGGCGAGCGACGCAAACGCGAAGTCGGTCGCATGCTCGGGCAGGTAGTCGAGGTTCGTCTGCGTCGCGTTCTCGACGCCGCGCCCGCGCAGGCCGCCTGCGCCGATCGCGAGGATCGACTGCTCGACGTTGTAGCCCGCACCCTGCAGCTCGTTCTCGCGGTTCAGGAACGCGGTCAAGCGCTTCATCTGGTACGGCTCGAGGACGTCGACGCCCGCGACCGACGGCAGGAACCACACCACGGAGCCGGCGAGCACGACGATCAGCGCGAGCAGCACGCCGAGGTGGAACCAGCGCGCGCCCGCGACGAACAGCATGCCCCCGAGCGCCGCGCAGTACACGAGCGAGGTGCCGACGTCGGGCTGGACGAAGACGAGCAGCGTCGGAGCGGCCGTGAGCCCGATCGCGCCGAGCACGGTCTGCACCTCGCCGAGGCGGCGGGCGCGCTCGGCGAGGAACCCGCCGACGGCGAGCACGAAGAGCAGCTTGGCGAGCTCGGACGGCTGGAACTGGAAGGAACCCAACGCGATCCATCGCTGGGAGCCCCTCGCAGCCGAGCCGAGTGGGATGACGATCAGGAGCCCGGCCAGCGTCGCGCCGTAGAGATACCGCCACCAGCGGCGATAGAGATCGGGGTCGAGGAACGATGCGCCGACGAGCGCGACCGCGCCGACGGCCGCGTAGACCGTTTGGCGAATGAGGTAGTAGTCGGGCGCGCCGGCGACGTCGTCGCTGGTGATTCCGGAGACGAGGTGCAGGCCGTAGGCGACCAGCGCGGCGACCCCGCCGAGCAGCAGCCAGTCGAACCGGCGGACGATCGTTCCCGCCCCCGCGGACTCGAAGCGGCGCGGCCTGGCGCCCGTGCGGCGCGAGCCTGCGTACTCGATGGCCACTTAATCCGTCTCCGAGGAGCCGATGATCGCCGTCTGGCCGGCGTCGACGTGGAAGAACTTCGCGAACACCTCGCGCGCAGCGGGTGCGGCCGACGTGCCGCCGTGGCCGCCGTTCTCGATCACCGCGCAGACGACGAGCTTCGGGTCGTCAGACGGACCGTATCCGCACCACCACGCCTGGTCGAACATGCGCTTGTATTCCGTCGACCACTTCTCCGCCGTCCCCGTCTTGCCCGCGATCGGCTTCGGGAACGAGCCGAAGATGCCGACCGACGTGCCGTTCGGATCGTGCGTCGCGCGGTAGAGCCCGTCGCGGACGACCTGCAGCGCGCCCGGCGAGACGTCGAGCCGTTGCGGCGTCGGCTGTGTCGGGTGCGGGACGATGGACACTTCGCCGGGACCCTGGACTTGCTTGAACAGGTGCGGCATCACGAGCCAGCCGCCGTTGGCGACCAGCGCGTAGAAGCGCGCCATCTGCAGCGGCGTCGCCAGCATGTCCTTCTGTCCGATCGCGAGCTGGATCGAGTCGCCGGGCTTCCAGAGCTTGTCGATCGGGTTCTTGAAGGTGCGGTCGCGCCACTTCGGCGTCGGCACGAGGCCCGTCTCCTCGGGCCCGATCTCGATCCCCGACTTCCGGCCGAACCCGAACTGCCGCGCCCAGCCCTGGAGCGGCGACGTCTGGAGCGCGTAGAAGCGCGCGCCGAGCTCGTAGAAGTACGTGTCGCACGAGCGCGCGAGCGCCTCGGGCATCGTGAGCCCGGTGTTCACGTACGGGTCCCAGTTCTTGAACTCGTAGTTGACGCCGTTCTCCCCGTGGAACACGTAGACGGGGATGCAGGGGATCGGTCGGTACGGGGTGACGTCGATGTGCTCCTCGAGCGCGGCGATCGCGGTCACGGGCTTGAAGGTCGACCCCGGCGGATAGACGCCGGAGATCGCGCGGTTCAGGCCGGGGTAGTTCCGCAGCTTGGCGACCTGGGCGTTGAGCAACGGCCTCAGCCGCCACGGGTTCGGCCGGCCAACGAAGACGTTCGGGTCGAACGTGGGGCTCGACGCGAGCGCGAGAATCTCGCCGGTGCGCGCATCCATGGCGACGATCGCCCCACCGTTGGCGTTCCAGCAGCCGTAGCACTCGGAGTTGCGCGCGATCTGGATCCCGTGCGCGAGCGCGGTCTCGGCCGCCTGCTGGAGGCCGGCGTCGATCGTCAGTGTGACGTCGTTTCCCGGCTGCGGCAGCGTGCGGTTCCTGATCTCGCCGCGCGGCTGCCCGAGCGAGTCGACCCGGACCCGTGCGACGCCCGCGACGCCACGCAGGTACTTGTCGAAGGCCGACTCGACTCCCGTCTGGCCGATCTTGTCTCCCGGCTCGAGACCGGCGTGCTGCCGCTGGTCGAGCTGCTCGGGACTGATCTCGCCGACGTGCCCGAGCACATGCGCCGCCAAATCGCCGTACGGGTACTCCCGCAGCCACGAGCCGACGAGCATCACACCCCGGAACTCGCGGTTGCGCTCGCTGAGATACATGATCTCCTCCCGCGAGAGGCCCTCCTTCACGATCACCGGGTTGAGCGGATCCCGTGCGCGCTTGTCGACGTCGCGCGCGATCCGGTTCACGGGTTCGTGCACGACCTTCGCGAGCCGCTTCAGCATCTGGTAGCGACCCTTGTCGGGCAGGTCGGCAGGCCAGAGCTGGAGCGCGGTCCCTTCGAGGTTCCCGACGAGCACGCGGCCGTTGCGGTCGCGGATCACGCCGCGGCGCGCCTCGAGCCGCAGCGTGCGTAGCTGGTTGTTCTGCGCCGCGCGCAGGTACTGCTCGCCCGAGAGGACCTGCAGCGCCCAGAGACGCAAGAAGAGGACCGCGAAGATGCCCAGCGCGAGCGCGCCCATGATCCCGAGCCGCAGCGCGAGCTTCGGCGTCATGCGGTAGGGCTCGACGACGCGCGGGTCGCGGGGGAGGAAGCTCGTCCCCCTGCGCTTGCTAGCCAAGGAGCCGCACCTCCGTCCTCGACCATTCCGGCCGGCCGAGGATGCGCCGGACCAGCGCGTACACCGGGAAGGTGAGCAGCAGGTTCATCAGCACGGCGGAGGGCAGCGACTCCACGAGCACGAGCCGGGCGTCCACTGCGTCGCCGAGCACGACGTGCAACGCCAGTGAGCCCGCCGCGTAGAGAATGGTCACCACGGCGACCGAGAGGAGCGGCGCGTGCGAGCGGTCGCGTCCCGTCGTCTCGCCGTAACGTCCGATCCAGTAGCCGGCGATCGTAAGCAGGAACGACGTCTCGCCGAGCCGTCCGAGGTACGCGGTGTCGAGGACGAGGCCGACGAGGAAGCCCGCCAGGGCACCGACCACCGCGCCGCGCAGCAGCGAGATCGCGACGAGCGTGACGAGGACGAGGTCGGGCGTTCCGCCCGCGATGTGGATCGAGCCGACGATCGAGACCTGCAACACCGCGGCGACGAAGAGCAGCCCCGCCGTCTTGAGCGCGTCGACTGTCATCGAACGAGCACGGTCACGGCATAGAGGTTCGAGAAGTCCACGTTGGACGCGATCTGGATCTGCTTGAACGGCTCGGTGTCCGTGTTGTTCACGCCCGTGACGACACCGATCGGGATTCGGCGCGGGAACAGCGACGGCAGTCGGCCGACACGCGAGCCGGCGGTGGCGATCACGTCGTCGACCTGGACGTCTTTCGCCTTCGGCACGCGCTCGAGCGACAGCGAGCCGCCTTCCGAGGACTCGACGACCCCGGTCGCTCCCGAGCTGACGTCGTAGGCCGACACCGCGCTCGATTCGTCTGTGAGCAGGGTCACCTTCGCGGTCGAGGGCGTGACGCCCGTGACCACGCCGATGAGCGTGCCGCGTGCGAGGACGGGTGCCTGGAGCCGGATCCCGTCGCCCGAGCCCGCGCCGATCACGACGGTGCGACCGACCTGGTTCGGCGGGTACGTGAGCACGCGCGTGTTCAAGGGTCGGAAATCCTCGAGACCCGGCAAATCCTGGTAAAGGAGCGCTTCCCTGAGCTCGGCGTTTTCTTGTGCAGCCGTCTGATTCGCGATCGCCCTAGCGCGGGCTTCCTCGAGCTGCTTGCGCAGCTTCTCGTTCTCGGCCTTCGCGTTCAGCAGGCCGTCGAACCAGCCGTAGAGATCGCGGAACGGGCGCGCGACGCGCTCGGCGCCCACTTCGAACGGACGGAGCACGGTCGCGCCGGCGCCTTGGCCCTCATGGAGCGGCCCGCCCTCCGGCTCGCGGAAGTAGATCGAGAGCAGGGTGAGCGAGAGCACGACGAGAACGCCCACCACCACGCGGCGCCTCGTCGCGCTGCGGGCCCGGGAGGGAAACGGCGTGGCGGCGCGCTGGACGACGGGCCGGTCCAGCACCGCCAGTCGGGCGGTTCTGTTACGAGGCACGAGCTGGGCCTAGAGGTTAGCGCCCTCGCGGGCCGGAGCCCTAACCGGAGCCCTAACGCCGGTGGTTGTTGCGCCTGGCACGAGCGGAGCGATGGATGACCTCGAACTCCTCCAGGCTCCGCCCCGAGCCGACGGCCACGCAGGTCAGCGGGCTCTCGGCCAGGTGGACCGGCATCAGCGTCTCGTGGCGCAGGCGCTCGTCGAGGCCCGTCAGGAGCGCGCCGCCGCCGGCGAGCACGATCCCGCGGTCCATGATGTCCGCGGCGAGCTCGGGCGGGGTCTTGTCGAGCGTCGACTTGATCGCATCGGTGATCTGGCTGACCGGATCGTCGAGCGCGTTGCGGATCTCCTCCGAGGTCAGGATCACCGTCTTCGGCAGACCGGTCATCAGGTCGCGCCCGCGGACCTCGGCCTGCACCTCGTCCTTGAGCCGGTACGCGGACCCGATCTCGAGCTTGATCTCCTCCGCGGTCTGCTGGCCGATCAGAAGCTTGTACTCCTTCTTGATGTGGTTGACGATCGCCTCGTCCATCTCGTCACCGCCGACGCGGAGCGACTGGCTGACGACGATGCCGCCGAGCGAGATGACGGCGACCTCGGTGGTGCCACCACCGATGTCGACGATCATGTTCCCCGTCGGCTCCGCGACGGGAAGACCCGCGCCGATCGCGGCGGCCATCGGCTCCTCGATCAGGTACGCCTGGCGCGCGCCTGCGGACAGCGTCGCCTCTTCGACTGCGCGCTTCTCGACGCCCGTCACGCCGGACGGCACGCACACGACGACGCGCGGGTGCGCAAAACGATGCTGGTGCACCTTCTGGATGAAGTGACGCAGCATCTGCTCCGTGACGTCGAAGTCGGCGATCACGCCGTCCTTCAGCGGGCGGATCGCGCTGATCGTCCCGGGGGTGCGCCCGAGCATGCGCTTCGCCTCGACGCCGACGGCGTGCACCTCGCCCGAGCGCTGGTCGATCGCGACGACGGACGGCTCGGAGAGCACAATCCCGCGCCCGCGCACATACACGAGCGTGTTCGCGGTGCCGAGGTCCACGGCCATATCGCGGCCACCGAAGCCGGTGAGAGAGTTAAAGACGCCCATTGCGACCGCGTCGAGTCTATCGCGACGAGCCGGAAGTGCCCTCGAACGCGAAGCGGACGACCTTCCTGAGGGCGAATCGAGGCGCCTGTGCCCGCCAGATCGTCGTGATGCCTTCCTCGCGCTGAACGCAGGGTCGACCCTGGCCCGGCGGCGGGCAATCCACCCAGCGTCTCGTCACGAGGTCGGAGGCGAAGACGAGGCGGGTGCCGTCGAAATCGAGCGTGGAATGCAGTCGTGCCGGTCGGTGGAAGCGCGCGACGGTGCGCCCGCGGCCATGCAGGTCGGAGAGGACGAGGTTGCCGCCGCGCGCGTACGCGATGCGCGCGCGGGCGATCCGGACCGCACCCAAAACGGTTTTCGCGACGACGTGCGCCTGAGGGCTCTCGGGCGAGGCCCAGAACAGGCGTCCGTTCGCGATCACCGCGACCGTACCGTCGGCCTGCACGTCGAACGAGATCGGCTTCGCGCTGACACCGTCGCCCACGCGCACTGACACGACGGCGCGATCGCGATTGCGGTCGACAACTGTCACGCGTCCGTTCCAGTCGGAACTCCACCCGACGAAGCGGCCGGCCAGGCGCAGGCCCGCGCAGCACGCGTCGCGCAGCGCGACGTTGCGGAGCACCACGCGCTTGGGCGGCATCGACGTCGTCTGGAGGATCGTCGTCACGCGGTCGCGCTCGCAATCGAGCGCGTCATACGCGACGAACTTCGACGTCAGGTCGAGGCCGGGCTCCGAAAACGGGAAGGCGCACTTCCTCGCGGGCGAGATCGGACGGAAGGGTCCGGTGCGCGAACCGAGTGCGATGTCGGTCAGCGTTGGGCAGGCGACACCAGGCTGCGGCGGGCAACCGGGGTACGACCGCTCAAAGGCGAGCAACGAGCCGGACGAGACGAGACCGCGACCGGCGCTCGTCGTCTCGCTGCGGAAGACGACGGCGGTGCCCTGGCGCGGTCGCCAGAGCCGCAAGACGCTGGCGGCGCCGTCGACCTCCGACCAGGCGACGCCGTTCCCGGCCAGCACGGGGCCGGCGACCAACAGTCGGCTGGGCTCGGTCTGCGCGGGCGCTCCGCCCGCCACGGCGAAGACTGCGGCGAGCGGAAGGAAGGCATTCCTCATGTCGACTCAGACGATACGGAAGTGCTTCGTGGTCGCTCGGCTCGCGTTGCCTGCCCGATCCCTGCACGTGACGCCGATCCGGTGACGGCCCGCGCTCAACGGGGCGACGGTCGTCGACGCCGCGTTCTCGACACGCGCGGCAGCGCGTCCGTCGACCCGGACGACGCAGAATGCGATCCCACTGCCGGGTCGCGGGAGCTCCACGCGACCCGCAGCGGCCCGCCCGCGCGGACCCGGTCGGCCGGCGCGCGCAGGACGGGCCGCGTGGGCCGCACGCGATCGGTCCACGCGAACTCGAGATCGGCGTGAGACGCGTCAAGGGGGACGTAGTGAGCCGAGAACGCCCCGGCCAGCGCGAACGTCTTGCCTGTCGCGACGACCGGAGCGACGTACATCGTGGACGGCGCGAGGTCGTCGTCGGGCACGTCCGGTTCCACGAAGCGGACCGCGAGTCCGGGCGGATCGACGTCGAGCCGCTGCTCGAGCCAGTACTCGCCGCGTCCGGTTTTGACGACGAGCGCGTGCGGCGACGCCGCGAGCACGTCCGGTCGTCCGACCCGGTACGTGCCGGGCGACGCTGCGCGCGTGACGTCGCGGATCCACCCCATCGCCAGCTTCTCGTACGCGCTGAAGTCGACGAACCCGCGGCCCATCGGGCTGAACGGATCCCCGTACTCGTCCCTGGTGCAGCCACCGGCGCTGTTGCAGCGGAGCCCGTGTGCGTGGGCGAGGCCGAACGTATGGCCGAGCTCGTGCACGACGTGCCACGGGCTCAGCACGCCGTTCAGCAGCACCTCGCGGCCGACGCCAACCGCGTTGAACGGGCAATCGATGTGCGGGACGACGTAGATCACACGGTCATACGAGGACGGCGCGTACCCCGCTCGCGCCGCGGCCGCCGTCGGCGGATCGCTCAACGCGGGGGCAACTCGCTCGTGCACCGGCGCCGGGCACACCGGCTCCTGCGGATATGCCGCGAGCCAGGGCGTGACGTCGCCGTGAAGCGATACCTGGCCGAAGGACGAGCGCTGGAGGAACTCGTCGGCGTCGTCGAAGACGGCCCGGCGCACCTCGGAGGCGTCCCACGGCTGCGGGCCCCAGGTGGCGAGGATGACCAACGTGCGAAGGTCGCTCGTCGGCTGCGCGGACGCACCGGGAACGACGAGCGCCGCCGCGACGAGAACGAGGAGAGACCTCAGCGCACGCGGAACACGAAGCGTCGCGTCACCTCCGTCTCCGGGATCGTCAAGGTGATCGAACCGCTGATGCGGGCGCCGCGCGCCGCCGCTCGGACGGCCCAGGTGCAGACCGCGCGGCCGCCGTTGACGCGGCGCGACGCGAGCCGTAGCCGGACGCGCGTACTGCTCGCCCGGCACGTGACGGACGCGGCGGAGCCCGTGACACGAACGGTGACGCTCACACGGGTGCGTGTCTGCGTCACGCGCGCCGTGCCGGCGATGAGCAGCGGCGCGCGCTCAGTGAGCTGCGCGATCGCTGTGGCGAACACTCCTTGATGGAAACGGCCGTCGAAGGGAGCGGTCGCCGCACCGAAGACCGGCACTGCGACTCCGCCGGCGACGAACGAGGTCGAGATGTAGTCGCCGAGGAACCGGCCACCGCTGGTCGGCGGGTATGCGGCAAGCGGTTGCGGAGACGCAAGCGCCTCCGGCGCGCTCCACATGCGACCCCCGCTCGACGACGAGACGAAGTACTGCTGCACCAGGCAGTTCTGCGCTGTGCACCCGCGCGGAGTCAGGACCGAGAACGCGAGCGCGAGCCGCGTCGTCGCGCCCCGCGTCGAGGCGTCGACGGCGAGCCCCGGCACGAAATGGGTCAACCCGTCCAGCTCGGGCGCGGTAGCCACGCGGCGCGTGCGCGACCACACACGTCCGTCGGCCGACGACGTGAACACGAGGTCGTTTGGGGCGCCGCCGCGTGGGCAGCCCGGTCGGAAGCGACAGTCGTGCCAGGCGACGAAGATCGCGCCCGACGCGTCGATCTCGGCCGAGGGAAGCGCCGGCGCGCGCACCCCCGGAACGAGAGAAGCGCGCAGAGAGCTCACAGCGACGGGAGCGCTGAACGACGTCCCGCCGTCGGTCGAGCGGACGGCCGCGACGCCGCTGTCGGTTTCGTAGACGATCACGAGCGTTCCGTCCGGACGCACGAGCGGTTGCCAGCCGGAGCCGCGAATGCCGGCGAACACCGCCCCGCGGCTCCACGTCAGCCCGCCGTCCGAAGACGTCGCGAGCGTGAGCGCCGGGCCCTCGCCCGTCCAGGCGACGTAACAGCGGCCCGCCTGCGGGCTCGCCGTGCCGTTGTCGCAGACGATCCAGTTCTTGTCGTGTGCGAAACGGCCCTCGTCCGGCGAGACGACGATCGGTGCGCCCCACGTCAGCCCGTCGGTCGAGCGGCTGACGACGAGCGACGTGACGGGGTCGGTCGCGCTTGCCCCGCGGAGCGAAAGCACGTTGGCGAGGAACACACCGTGCACGCGGTCGTACGCGACCGCCGGATCGGACGCGCGCGAGAAGGGGCCGGGAGACGGCGACTGCTCAGTCAAGCCGGGGAGAACGCCCGAGGTCCAGGTGACGCCGCCGTCGCTCGACGTCGCCCAGCCGATGCCGGAAGCTCCGCCGGTGGGCCACCGGCCGAGCTGGAAGACGCCGACGACCGTGTTCCCGGAAGCGATGCTGTCCGACTCGACCGCCGTCTCGTGCTGGCCGGGGCCGGCGACGATCGGGTCGATCGAGATCTGGCGTCCGGGAGGGACCTCGCCGGCAGCGAGCGCCGGCAGGAGAGCGGTCGCGGCAACGGTCGCAGCCGCGACGGCGAGCCGCGCTCGTACGGGGCGGGTGGCGCGCACGTCGCTCTTCTAGACGTTCGCGCTTGCGAAAAGTAGGAGGCTCTATCAGCCGAAGCCGTAGACGCCGGCGAAGCGCTCGGCGAGCAGGCGCACGAGCAGGGTCGCGGGCAGGCCCACGACGTTCAGGTAGTCCCCCTCCAGCTCCTCGACGAGCGACCCGCCGAGCCCCTGGATCGCATACGCGCCTGCGCGTCCCTCCCACTCGCCGCTAGCGACGTAGTGTCCGATGTCGCGGGGCGTGAGCCGGCGAAACTGGACGCGGGTCGCCTCGTGGTCGACAACCTCCCAGCCCGGCGTAAGCAGGCAGAGGCCCGACACGACCACGTGCGTCTTGCCTCCGAGCTCGTCGAGCATCTCAGCAGCCTCCTCCGCCGTCTCGGCTTTGCCGTAGATGCGGCTGCCGAGCACGACGGCGGTATCGACGCCGAGAACGGGCCTGTCCCCGCCGTCGGCGGCGACCGAACGCGCCTTGCCCTCCGCGTGTGCCGTGACGAGCTCGACCGCGTCGGCCTCCGGTGGGTCGTCCTCCTCGTAGCGGGGCGTGACCGCGTCGTAGGGGATCTGCAGCTGCTCGAGGATCGCGCGCCGTTGCGGCGAGGTCGACGCGAGCAAGATTGGCGGTGCGGGCGGTGCGCTCATCGTCGTTTGCGCGCCACCCAGATCTCCTCTGCGGGCCACTTGTGGGCCCACTCTGCGGTGACGTAGTCGTAGTAGCCATGCGTCTCGGCTCCCCCGGGCGCGTACAGCTCGGCGAGCCGCTCGACGTCGAACCCGTTCTCGCGCAGGACGTCGATCCAGTCGCTGTGAGCCATGTGGAACTCCGTCTCGCCGGTGTCGGGCCAGTAGATGCGGTGCAGGCCGAGCTGCGGCCGCTGCAGCGTCTCACCCACGGGCGGCTCGAGCGTCTGGTAGAGCACGACGAGCGTCGAGTTGCAAAGGAAGATCAGCCGGCCACCGGGTCGGAGCAGTCGTGCCGCTTCAGGGATCCAGCGATACGGGTCGGCCCAGATCGATGCCCCGTATTCGGAGAGCACGAGATCGAACGACGCGTCGGGCAGAGGCACTGCCTCGCCCACTCCTTCGAGCAGCGGAAACTCGAGCCCGAACTCGGTTTGCATCGCGCGTGCCGTCGCGAGCTGCGCCGGCGTCGGGTCGACGCCGACTGGACGCGCGCCTCGCTTTGCCAACCACGCCGAGAAGTACCCAGTGCCGCAACCGAGATCCACGACGTCGAGTCCGGCGACGTTGCCGAGGACGTTCAGCTCCGACTCGGGCACCGAGAAGACACCCCACCTGATCTCCTCCTGCGCCCAGGTCTCACGTGCGCGCGATGCCGTGTACTCGGCGTTCGACTTCGTCCAAACCTCGACGTTGCGGGGGACGTAGTCGGGGTACTCAGACGAGTTCATCAAACAAGTTCATCGTCCGAAAACCACAGCGCGATCTCGCGCTGCGCGGACTCCGGCGAGTCGGAGCCGTGTACGAGGTTGTTCGGCATCCCTAGTGCGAGGTCGCCGCGGATCGAGCCCGGCTCGGCGTCCGCCGGATTCGTCGCGCCGATCGTCTTCCGGAGCGTCGCGATCGCGCGTTCTCCCTCGACGACAAGCGCCCAGGTCGGCGCGGAGGTGATGAACTCGACGAGCTCGCCGAAGAACGGCTTCTCGGTGTGCTCGGCGTAGTGCTCCTCGCCGAGCTCACGCGAGACGCGGACCAGCTTGCCCGCGGTGATCCTGAAGCCGCGCCGCTCGATGCGCGACAGGATCTCGCCCGTGAGCTCGCGCTCGACGGCGTCCGGCTTGATCAAGATCAGTGTGCGCTCGACGGCCACGGAGCGCGGATGCTACTCGGCGCGCCTCCGTCTCGGCGTCTCCCACGTGTCGCCGAAATCGATCGTCGCGGGAGTCTCGACGCGCGTCTCGCAGTACGGGCAGATCTGCCAGAGCGCCTCGAGCGGCTGCTTGCAGTTCGCGCACGCCTGCTTCAGTTTCGTCGTGCACACTGGGCAGACGAGGAACGACGCGTCGACCTCCGCGCGGCAGACCGGGCAGTGAAGGTCGCGCAGCGCAAGGCGCTTCTCCATCGCCTTGATCTCGAGCTCGCGCTCGCGCACGTCCTCGAGGTATTCGGGCGGGCGGAAGAACATGTAGATGATCGGGCCGAGGAACGGCGGAACGGCGCCGAGGACTGTCGCCATCGCGACCATCCAGGGATCCTCGATGCGCCGGCGCGCGTCCTTGTACACCCAGTATGCGGTTGCGATCCAGAACACTACGACGAAGAAGATCGCGAGGTTCCGGACGACGATCAGGAAATCGGAATCGAGGCTCACAGCAGCAGCTTTCCTACGAGATAGCCGACGCCGAACGCGGCGCCGACGATTGCCAGGACGACGAAGGCGGCGAACACGACGACGATCAACTGCTCTCCTAGTTTCGTCACTTTACGCGTCCGTCCTCTCGTCAAACAGGTCCGCGAGGAGGTAGAGGGATCCCGTGACCAGCACGGGGGGATCCTCGCGCGCCCGCGCGAGGGCGGCCGCGGGGTCCGGGACGGCTTCGACGGCCTCGATCCGGCCGCGCGCGAGGGCCGCAAGCTTCTCGGCGGGAAGCGCCCTCGGATTCTGCGAGCCGGTGGCGATCAGGCGTTTGGCGACCCGGGCGAGGCGGTCGAGCATCGCGGGGGCGTCCTTGTCGCCGAGGATCGAGGCCACGACGGTATAGGGACCCGGGGGGAGCCGAGGCAGCGCCCAGTCGAGGCCTTCGGGGTTGTGCGCACCGTCCCAGATCTCGCCGGGCCGGTGCTCCTCGAGCCGGCCGGGAAGCGTGACATCGACCTCGGCATCGACGGGACGGCCGAGGAATGCCTCCGCGGCCTCGCGCGCGCCGCCGAGGACGACGTTGGCGTTCGGCAGAAGCGCGGCGAATTCGTCGTCGGGGAGGACGGCGGTGGCTCCGGGCGCGACGACCGCGAGCTTCTCGCGGGCGATCGCCTCGCGCGTGGAGCCGAGCACCTCGGTGTGGTCGAGGCCGACGTTCGTCAGCAGCACGACGGGCGCCTCGAGGACGTTCGTCGCGTCGTGGCGTCCGCCGAGGCCCGCCTCGACGACGGCCGCATCGACAGCGGCGTCCGCGAACGCTCGCAGCGCTGCGGCGGTCAGGACCTCGAACTGGGTGGCGTGGAGGCGCCGGGCCTCGGGTTCCACGCGGGCGATCGCAGCGTCGAAGTCCGCCTCGTCGCCGCCGATGCGGATGCGCTCGCTCCAGCCGCGGACATGCGGCGAGAGATACGCGCCGACATGAAGTCCCTCCGCAGCGAGGAGCGCCTCGACGGTGCGGGTCGCCGTCGACTTCCCGTTCGTGCCAACGACGTGCACGGCGCGAAGCACGCGTTGCGGGTCGCCGAGCGCGGCGAGCAACGCGTGTATGCGGTCGAGACCGAACTCTTTGGGCCACGGCGAGAGTGACTCGAGCCAGCGAACCGCTTCCGTCGGCATCGGTCGCTCGCGGCGCGCGCTCAGCGGCCGATCGCGTAGCCCTGCATCCCGCGCGGATTCGCGGCGGCGCGGAGGACGCCGCTCGCGTCGCGGGCCGCGGCGCTCAGGCGGCCGAGCGACCAGGGCGCTGTCGGCTCGACGGCGTGCCCACGCTCGCGCAGTTGATCGAGGACTGCGGTATCCACGCGCGACTCGACCACGACGTGCCTCGGCTTCGCCTCCCGGGGATAGAACGAGGCCGGGAAGTGGTTCGAGTGGAACATCGGCAGGTCGATCGCGGCCTGCAGGTTGGGCTCGAAATGCACGTAGTGGAGGAAGAAGACGAGCGACCACTGGTCCTGCTGGTCGCCGCCGGGCGTGCCGAAGGAGAGAACCTCGTCGTCGCGCCGCGCGAGGCTGGGCGAGAGCGTCGTGCGAGGACGCTTGCGCGGCTCGAGTGTGTTCGGAAGTCCTTCCTCGAGCCAGAACATCTGCGCGCGCGTTCCGAGGGGGAAGCCGAGCTCCGGGACGACAGGCGAGCTCTGCAGCCAGCCGCCGCTGGGCGTAGCCGAGACTGCGTTGCCGAAGCGGTCAACGACGTCGAGGTGGCAGGTGTCGCCGCGGGTCGGCTCGCCGACACCCGCCGCAACGGCGCCGCTCGCGGGGCCCGGCAAGCGTGCGCCGGTGAGACCCGGCGTCAGATCGCCGGACGCTGTGTCGGCGACGAGTTGGCGTCGTTCGTCCGCGTAGGCGCGGCTGAGCAGCTGATCGAGCGGTACGCGTGTGAACTCGGGATCGCCGTACCACGCCTCGCGGTCCGCGAAGGCGAGCTTCGAGCACTCGATCACCATGTGGAGGAAATCGGCGCTTCCCAGCCCCATCGCGGGGAGGTCGAAGCCTTCGAGCAGCGCGAGTTGCTGCAGGAGTACGGGCCCCTGTCCCCACGGGCCCGTCTTGTAGACGGTCCAACCGTGGTAACTGAGACTCTCGGGCGCTTCGAACGTCGCCTCGAATGACGCGAGATCGTTCGCCGTGAGCAGACCGGGGTGTCGGCGCCCCGAGCTGTCCGTCGCCTCGGTGCTCGCACAGAAGTCGGCAATCGCCTGGGCGACGAAGCCGCGGTAGAACGCATCGCGCGCCGCCTGGATCTGCGCGTCGCGATCGCCCGAGGCGGACTCGGCCTGCTCGAGCACGCGGGTGTACGTGTTGGCGAGCTTCGCGTTGCGGAACAACGACCACGGTGCGGGCGCCGGCAGCCAGGTCTCGGCGGAGGTTGGCCACTCGCTCCGGAAGAAGGCTTCGAGCGATGCGATGCCGTCGGCGACGCGCGGGAGCACCGGATGCCCGTCGCGGGCGTAGCCGATAGCGGGCTCCAGGACGTCGCGGAGGGTCACGGTGCCGAACTCGAGGAACATGCGCATCCACGCATCGAACGCGCCCGGCACGCAGGCGGCGAGCAGGCCTGTGCCGGGAACGAGGTCGAGGCCGAAGTCCCGGTAGCACTCGACGGTCGCCGCCTCGGGGGCAGGGCCCTGCCCGCAGACGACGACGACCTCGTCGCGTTCGACGCTGTAAAGGATGATCGGGAGGTCGCCCCCCGGGCCGTTCAGGTGCGGCTCGACGACCTGGAGCACGAGTCCCGCTGCCACGGCGGCGTCGAAGGCGTTGCCGCCGGCCTCGAGGGTGCGCATGCCCGTCGCGGAGGCGAGCCAGTGTGTCGACGCGACCATTCCGAAAGTGCCGTGGAGCTCGGGGCGGGTCGTGAACATCCGGCCAAACTCTACGGGCGGCGCAGCTGTGGATCGATCGCAACGAATCCGGCGCAATTCGACAAGTGATGGCTGTGTATACAGCCATCATGAGCCGGAAGACGCAGATCACCCTTAGTGACCGCCAGCATGCATTCCTGCTTGATGAGGCTCATCGGACAGGCCTCTCGATGGCGGAGCTCACGCGCCGCGCAATCGACGCGACATATCTGCCGTACGACCGTCCCCGCATGGGCGGCTTCGAGCTCAGCCTCGGAGTGTGGCGCCGACCCGACGCCGCGATGGCGGGTCGTCGCGTGAAAGCGCCGAACTAGGGAGGGCTAGGCGGACTCTTCGGCGAGGAGCTCGTCGGACTCGTCCTCGCCCCCGGCGCTCGTGACGAGCGTCGGCCGCATGTTCTTCGAGATTGTCTCCTTGGTGATCACGCACTTGGAGACGTCCTTGCGCGAGGGCAGCTCGAACATCACGTCGAGCAGCGCCGCCTCGATGATCGAGCGGAGTCCGCGAGCGCCCGTCTCGCGCTGGAGCGCCTTGTCGGCGATCTCCCAGAGCGCATCCTCGGTGAAGACGAGCTCGATCGAGTCGTATCCGAAGAAGCGCTGATACTGCTTGACCAGAGCGTTCTTCGGCTCGTTCAAGATCTTGACGAGGTCGTCGCGCTGAAGCTGATGAACGGCGGAGACGACCGGCAGGCGACCGATGAACTCCGGAATCAGCCCGAAAGCGAGCAGATCCTCGGGCATGACCTGCGTGAGCAGCTCGGCGTTTCCGACCGAGTGGCGCGATCGGATGTCCGCGCCGAAGCCGACCGCGTTCTTCCCTATGCGCTTCGCGATGATCTTGTCGAGCCCTGCGAACGCGCCGCCGCAGATGAAGAGGATGTTGGTCGTGTCGATCGAGAGAAACTCCTGGTGCGGATGCTTGCGCCCGCCCTGCGGCGGCACCGACGCCACGGTCCCCTCGAGAATCTTCAGCAACGCCTGCTGGACGCCCTCGCCCGACACGTCGCGCGTGATCGAGGGGTTGTCCGCTTTGCGCGCGATCTTGTCGACCTCGTCGATGTAGATGATCCCGGTCTCCGCTTTCTTGATGTCGAAGTCCGCGGCCTGGATCAGCTTCAAGAGGATGTTCTCGACGTCCTCGCCGACGTAGCCGGCCTCGGTGAGCGCCGTCGCGTCGGCGATCGCGAAGGGGACGTTGAGGATCCGCGCCAAGGTCTGCGCGAGCAGCGTCTTGCCGCAGCCCGTCGGCCCGAGCAGGAGGATGTTCGACTTCTGGAGCTCGACGTCGTTCTCGTCCTGCCCCATCTGCACACGCTTGTAGTGGTTGTAGACCGCGACCGCGAGGGTGCGCTTCGCTTCCTCCTGGGAGACGACGTAATCGTTGAGGACCGCGTAGATGTCCCGCGGGCGCGGCAGGTTGTCGAGGTCGAGCTGCGCCGGAGTCGTGAGCTCCTCGTCGATGATCTCGTTACAGAGATCGATGCACTCGTCGCAGATGTAGACGCCCGGGCCCGCGATCAGCTTTTTCACCTGCCGCTGGGATTTCCCGCAGAAGCTGCAGAGAAGCTGTTCGTTTCCTTCGCTAGCGCGCGCCATGGTCTACCGGGAGGGGAGGAACACTAGTACCCCAGGTCGGCTGCGGGAATACTCCCTCGGATGAGTGATTGTCGGTCTTCTCACGTTCTCGTTGTACCTCGAAACTCCCCGGGCGACTAGGGCTTGGTCCCGTCACGGCTCGTGACAACCGTGTCGATGACCCCGTACTCCTTGGCCTCCTGGGCCGTCATGTAGTAGTCGCGGTCCATGTCTTTCGCAATCTTTTCGAGGTCCTGGCCAGTGTGCCTGGACATGATCTCCTCCATCAGCCGCTTGAGGCTGATCACCTCACGGGCCTGGATCTCGATGTCGGTCGGCTGGCCATGGAACCCCGCGGATCCCTGGTGGATAAGGATCTTCGAATGGGGAAGGGCCATGCGTTTGCCCGGCGTCCCGCCGGCCAGGATGACGGCCCCCATCGACATCGCCATCCCGACGCAGATCGTCTGGACGTCCGGCTTGATGAACTGCATCGTGTCGTAGATCGCGAGACCGGCATAGACGACGCCGCCGGGCGAGTTGATGTAGAGCGCGATGTCCTTGTCCGGGTCCTCCGACTCCAGATGGAGGAGCTGGGCGACGATCAGGTTCGCGATCTGATCGTCCACCGGCGTGCCGAGGAAGATGATCCGCTCGTTGAGCAGACGCGAGTAGATGTCGAACGCACGCTCGCCGCGCGACGTCTGCTCGATGACCATTGGGACGAGAGGGCTCATGCATGCTCCTTGCTACCGGGGGTCCACAATTTTGTCTGTGTCTGAGGTTTTTCCTGCTCGGGCGTCCAGATCTGCTCGCGCGCCTGCGCCTGCTCCAGCGGAATGCGCCGGACCTCGGACGCGACGCGGTCGAGAGCAGCGCGCAAGCGCAGGTCCTCGCGGAGATCTTCGAAGCCGCCCGCGTCCCGCATCCGCTGAATGATCTCGTCGGGATCGTCGCCGGCGGCTTCCGCCTCTTCGCGGATCAGTGCCTCGACGTCCTCGTCGGGAATTCCGAGATCGAGGTTGTCGGCGACGGCCTCGAGCACGAGCTCGCGCGCAACCGACTGCGCCGCCTCCTGACGGATCCGCGCGGACAGGTTTTCGGGCGTGTCGCCCGACAGCGCGAGGTACGTCTCGAGGCTCACGCCGCGCCGCGCGAGCGAGCGCGCGAGGTTGTTCAGCAGCGTTCGAGCCCGCGCCTCGACGAGCGGCCCCGATGCCTCGACACGCGAGGCAGTGACGAGAGCATCGATCGCAGCCGTACGCACGAAGTCTTCGACCTCGCCCTCGATCTGCTCGCGCAGGCGCCCCTCGATGTCGGCACGTAGCTCCTCGAGCCTGTCGAATTCGCTCGCCGAGCGCGCGAGCTCGTCGTCGAGCGGGGGCATGATCTTCTCCTTGACCTCCTTGAGCGCCAGCTCGACGGCTGCGGGTCCCTCCTCGCCGCGGTCGAACTCGACCTCGCGCGTCTCGCCCGGGGAGAGGCCGACGAGCGCCTCCTCGAGCTCGGGGACCAGGCGGCCGGCGCCGAGCTCGACGACGTAGTCGCGCTGTGGCTCCTGCCCCTCCACCATGAGGTCGATGACCACCGTGTCTCCGACCTGCGCGGACCGATCCTCGACGGGCGCCAGCTCGGCGACCGAGCTTCGCAGGACGTTCAGCTCGTGATCGACGAGATCCTGGGGGACTTCGGCCTCCGGCGCGCCCACCTCGAGCGACGTCCAGTCGGCGGGCTCGGGCTTCGGCTGCACCGAGACCGTCGCCGTGAAGCGCCAGTCCTCGTCCTCCGACTCGGGCAGGTCGTAGCCGTACTCCGGCTGCTCGACCGGACGGATCCGCGAGCGCGCCGCCGCGTTCATGAACCAGCCGCCGATGTGGCTCTCGACCGCCTCCGTGTAGAGCCGTTCCTTGCCGACGCGCGCGAGCAGGACTTGCATCGGCACCTTGCCCTTCCGGAAGCCGGGGACCTTGACGCTCTCGGCCAGATCGGAAGCGGCGTGCTCGACGGCGTGCTTCACGTCCGCGCGCGGAACGTCCACCGTGAGCCGGACTCTGTTCTCCGCGACCTCCTCGACTTCGGCGCTCACTCGCGCATTGTGCCCAACCCCTCTGGGTTCGGGGCGAGTACGCTCGGCAGGGGGGCTGCTGCTTCCAGCGGCGAAAGAAGGTTTTGCCCGGTCTCACGGTCAACCTCGGGCGCCGGGGGCCGAGCGTCTCGGTCGGGCCCGCGCGGGGCCCGGGTGACGGCGGGACGCCGCGGGCTGACGGCAACTGTCTCGCTGCTCGGAACCGGTCTCGGGTACCTCTGGCGCCGCCGGCGCGCACCGTAGACCGCACTTAAGCACTGCCCCTCTAGCCCAGAGGCTTTTGCGCCGACACAGGAAGTGTCGGTGCAGGACGTCACAGACTTCGTCCAGTACGTCAATCTCGCCCTCTACACCGCGGTTGCCATCGTCGCGGTCCGGCAGTGGCGACGGCATCGCGAGCGGGCGGGACTCTGGGCTGCGCTGAGCTTCGCCGCACTGGCCGTCGTCGTCGACGTCGGCCAGGCACTGCCCGATAACCCGGACGCAACCTGGGAGAAGGTCGCCGCCCGGCTCTTGATCGCGACCCTCGTCGTCTTCCCGTACCTGCTCTACGGGTTTGCGCGGAGCTTTCGGCCGACGATTCGCTGGGTCGCATATGCCGTCGGCTCGCTCACTGCGATCATGGTCGTCTGGACGTTCGTTCAGCCGGTCTTCCCTCAGGAGGGCGAGGCGTGGCCGCCGTCGTTCGTGGCATACATCCTCGCGTTCACGATTCACTGGACCTTCCTCACGATCGTCGTCGCGTGGCAGCTCTCGGCGGCCGGACACGATGAGGCGAGCGTGGCGCGTAAACGGATGCGACTGCTTGCGATCGCCGCGATGACGATCACGCTCGCGCTCTTCGTCGCGATCGGCAGCCGGGAACAGGGATCGGCCGTGGCGCTCGTCGCACAGTTGCTCTCGACCGCCAGCGCCGCGCTCTTCCTGCTCGGGCTCTCGCCGCCGCCCGTCTTGCGGATGGCGTGGCGCCGCCCCGAGCAGCAGCGCCTGCAGACCGCGATCGCGGAGCTGATGAGCGCGTCGACGGACGGCGAGGTCGTCGAACGGGTGCTCCCCGGAATGGCCGAGATCGTCGGCGCGCGCGCCGTCGAGCTGCGCGATGCCGACGGCTCGATCGTCGCGACCCACGGCTCAGACGCGATCGTCGGCGGCCGGCAGGTGCGGCTCGACGTCCCAGGCGGCGAGGTCGTCGTCTGGACGAGCCCGTACGCGCCGTTCTTCGGCAGTGACGAGCTGAACCTGTTGAGGACGCTCGTCGCGCTGACGATGGTCGCGCTCGATCGCGCGCGGCTCTTTGCCCACGAGCGCGAGGCGCGCGTCGCGCTCGAGCGCGCGGACGAGATCAAGACGAACTTCGTCGCGCTCGCCGCGCACGAGCTGCGTACGCCCGTCGCGACCGTGCACGGATTGGTCGAAACGATCCACGTTCGCCGAGCCAACCTCGAAGACGTCCAGCTAGAGGAGCTCGAGGGCGTTCTGCGCGGGCAGACCGACCGCCTGAAGACGCTCGTCGAGCAGCTCCTCGACCTCTCGCGCCTCGACGCCGAGGCGGTACACATCGAGCCCCGGCGCTTTCGGGTGCGGCGACGCGTGGAAGAGATCGTTGCGGCGTCCATTCCGGAGCGCGCGGGAGACGTCGACGTCGACGTCGAGCCGGGGCTCGAGGCGGAGATCGATCCCGACGCCTTCGATCGCATTGTCTCGAACCTTCTCGTGAACGCGCTGCGCTACGGCGCCGCGCCGTTCACCGTGCACGCGTCGCAGAATGACCGCCACTTCCGGCTCACCGTGCAGGATCGCGGCGACGGGGTTGCACCCGAGTTCGCCGGACCTCTTCGAGCGCTTCTCGCGTAGCGAGATCTCGCGCGACCGCGCCGTCGGTACAGGCCTGGGCCTGGCGATCGCTCGCTCGTACGCGCAGGCGCATCACGGTGAGCTGATCTACGAGCAGGCCCAGCCGCGGGGCGCGCGCTTCCGGCTCGTGCTGCCCATGAAGCGCGCCTGACCCGCCGCGTTACGGCGTCAGCTCTCGCTTCCGCACGCGCGCGAACCCGGCCGCCCCCAGGGCCTCGCTGTCGACGAGCCGGCACATCCAGCCGTGGCCGCTGAGCGGATCGGATTCGTCGTCGAGGCTTCCAACCGACGCGAAGACGCGGCCTCCGAGGAAATCCCACTCTTCGATCTCGTCGTGGTCGCCCTCGATGTCCGTGCGGAACTGCACAAGGTCGGACTGCAACCGCTCCTTCACCTTCTGCAGCCACGTCTCGCGCGGGTCGGCGTCGGTGTCGACGCCGCACAGCTCGAAGAGGTCGTCCTCGATCTCCTCGATCACGAGCGCGTCGATGAACCGCTCGGCAGCGTCCCAGTCCGGCGCCTCGCCGGGCTCGAGCGCGACGAGCTCGACGTTGAGGTTCATCCCCTCGGCACGCGCAAACGTCGCTGCGGCCGCTTCGGACGCCTCTTCGTCTTGGAGCCTGACGAGGGCGTGCTCGAGCTCATGGTCGGGAGGCGCCTCGACCTCCTCGTAGTCGCGCTCCGCAGGCAGGTCGAGGTAGGGCTCGCCGGACTCGTCGCGCTCCAGCCGCTCGTCGACGACCGACCAGCTCGCGAGCTGGCCGTCCTCGACGGTGGTGAATGCGTGCCCGAGATGCGGCGCGTCCGGCCGGTAGCGCCGAAAGGCGCCGATCTCCACGCGCCCGTCGGGGTGGAGGAGCCGGATCCGGTAACGGCCCGGCTTCGCGAAGAGGCGTGCCTGAACGTCGTCTCCGTTGGACTCGGCACGCTCGATCAGCCACCAACGACCGTCGAGGAACATCACGCTGCCGACGTCGAGCGGGTCGCTCGAGACGAACTCGCGAACGCGCTCCTTGCCGACGCGGTTGCGCGTGACGACCTCGTAGGTGCGCGCCACCCGGGGAGCTTACGCCTATGCGGGCGAGAGGACTCGAACCTCCAAGGGCTTTCGCCCAGCGGGTCCTAAACCCGCCGCGTCTACCAGTTCCGCCACACCCGCGCGGTGCAGGACACAGGCTAGCCTGCGCCCGGGTGAGCGTCGGCTTTCGGCTCGAGCGACAGCACTTGAGGCAACCGGCTGCGGCGGGCGCGCACGTCGAGGTGGCCAGGCGACTGTGCGGTCTGCACGCGCAGGTGATGTCGTCCGCCGACCTTCAGCTCCGCGCCCGCGTCGAAGGACACACCGGCGACGAGCTTGCACGCGCGCTCTGGGAAGAGCGCACACTCGTGAAGACGTGGCTGATGCGCGGCACGCTGCACGCAGTTCCGGCTGAGGATCTCGCGCTGTTCACGGGCGCACTCGACAACCGCGGCGAGTACGCCGGAGCGTGGCTGCGCGCGTTCGGCGTCACGGCGAAACAGATGGAGGCGCTGATCGATGCGATCGGAAGCTCGCTGGACGGCGTGTGCCTGACCCGGGAGGAGCTCGTCGCCCGCGTCGAGCAGTGCGTCGGGCGCTCGTTCACGAAGCGACTGCGCTCGGGCTGGGGCGAGTTCCTCAAGCCGGCCGCGCGACGCGGGGTGCTCTGTTTCGGCCCGAGCCAAGGCCAGAACGTGACCTTCGTCCGGCCGGACCAGTGGGTCCGCGCGAAACGCCCACTCCCGCGGGAGGAGGCTCGGACCGAGCTGCTCCGGCGCTTCCTCGCGGCGTACGGTCCAGCGACGCGCGAAGACTTTCAACGCTGGCTCGGATCCCAGCGCACGGTGCCCGAAGCGTGGGCCGGCCTGGCGGACGAGGTCGTCGAGGTCGAGCCCAAGCGTTTCGCGCTGGCCGCCGATCAGCGCGCGCTGCGCACCCGAGCGGCGGGCGTGCAGCTCCTTCCCGGCTTCGACCCGTTCGTGCTCTTTCCGCACTCCGACCGTCCGGTCCCGCCGGAGCACCTCGAGCGGGTGTACCGCAAGGCGGCCTGGATCTCGGCGACCGTCGTCGAGCGCGGCCGCGTGATCGGCGTCTGGACGTTCACGAAGCGCGGTCGAACGGTCGAGCTCGACGTCGAGCAGTTCGAGCCGTTCGCCGACCGCACGCGCAGCGCGGTCGCGCGCGAGGCCTGCTCAGTCGCCCGCTACCTCGGCGGCGACCTCGAGCTCACGTGGCGGTAGCCGCCGCAGCGGCGTGACGAGCGCGGCCGCGGCCGCCGCGACGAGCGAACCAACCGCTGCGATCACGAACGCTGTCGTGTACGCGGACTCGGCGGGGATGCGCGTGCCGCCGATCGTGTCCGACGTGAGGATCGCCGCACCGACCTGTCCGCCGACGACACCGCCGACGGTCCGCATCACGGTGTTCATTCCCGTGGCGATACCGGTCTCGGACTGCCGCACGGCGTCGACGATCACCTTCGCCATCGCGGCGAGCGACATGGGCACCCCTCCGCCCAGGACGGTCATCCCGAGCACGATCTGCCAGGGCTCCGCATGCCACTCGGCGAGCAGCGCAGCGCCGACACCGCCGGTAAGCATCCCGAACGCAAGCGGCCACTTCGCGCCGAGCCGCGAGCCGAGCACGCCTCCGAGCGGCCCGGTGAAGAACCCGACCGCGGCGCTCGGGAGCAGGTAGAGCCCGGTCTTGAGAGCGTCGGCGCCGAAGCCGTAGCCGAACTGCGGCGGGGTCTGCACGAAGTTGGGGATGAGCACGAAGGAGCCGAAGAGCGCGAAGCCGGCGAGCATCCCGGTGATGTTCGCGAACAGCACCGGCCTGCGGGTCATCATCTCCATGTCGACCATCGGGTCCGGCGCGCGCAGCTCGTAGCGCACCCACCCGGTCAGCAACACGGCTGCGGCGACGAAGAAGGCGATGATCCGCCCTGAGCCCCAGCCCCACCGCTCGCCTTCGGTGAGCGCGAGCAGCAGCGAGAGCAGCCCGCCGGAGAGCAGCGCGGCGCCGGGGACGTCGAGGCGCGACGGCGTCTTGATCGGCGACTCGGGAACGAAGAAGTAGATGAGCACGAGCGCCGCGCCGACGGCGATCGCGCCGACGACGAAGATCCAGGGCCACGAGGAGTACTCGAGGATCAATCCTGCGAGCACGAGCCCGAGCCCACCTCCAACGCCGAAGACGGCGGAGACGACGCCGACCGCGACGCCGATCTTCTCCGGCGGAAACTCGTCCTTGATGATCGAGAACGAGAGCGGGAACACTGCGCCGCCCGCGCCCTGCACGATCCGGCACGCGATCAGCACCCAGATGTTCGGCGCGAAGATCGCGGCCGCCGAACCGATGAAGAAGACGCCGAGGCTGATCAGGAGCAGCCGTTCTTTGCCGTACTGGTCCCCCAGCTTCCCGAGCAGCGGCGTCAGCACCGACGCCGAGAGCAGGAATCCGGTGAGCAGCCACGTCGCCCATCCCGTCGTCGTGTCGAACTCGCGTTGCAGCACCGGGAGCGCGGGCAGGATCATCGTCTGCTGCAGCGCGAACGCGATGCCCGCGAGCGTCAGGACGGCGAGCGTGATGTTGTGGTGCTGGCGCTCGGGCTCCACCTCGGCACGGTACACACGGGCGCCGGGGTCGCCGGGGGTGGGCGAGGCTATGGGAGGTTTGCGGACATCGTCGGGTCGGAGATCAGGTTCCGCGAGCGAGAAGTCGCGACGCTCGCAGGCATCCCCGGGGCAGCGGCAGCTCTTCGCCGTCGAACAGGCGGTCTGAGCGCTTAGAAACTCGCCGCCGCGGCCAGCGACGGTGTCAGCTCGGCCGCGAACTGCTCGAGCTCGGTGCGCTCGGCGACGTGCACGCGGCGGTGCAACTGGATCACGAGCGCGCCTTTGGGCAGCAGCCGCTCGTACGCCGCTTCGATCAGCCGCCGGTAGTGCTCGAGCCCGTCGCCGGGAGCGAACACGGCCGCCACCGGCTCGCCCGCGAGATCCGCGTGGAAGGCGGCGTCCGCGAGCGGCAGATAGGGCAGGTTCGCGACGACCACGTCGAGTGAGCCCGGGACCGCGTCGAGCAGATCGCCCCCGCGCATGGTGACGCGATCGCCGAGCCGGTGCCGATGCGCGTTCGCCCGCGCGAGCAGCACCGCATGTGGGCTGGTGTCGGTCGCCCAGACGCGCGCGTGCCGCGCCGATGCCGCGATCGCCACTGCGATCGCGCCGGACCCGGTTCCGACATCGGCGACGACGGCCGGCCGGTGGCCGAGCCGATCGACGACCGTGGTGACGAGCTGCTCGCTCGCGGGCCTGGGCATCATCACGAGGCCGGGCCGCGTCGCGAGCCCCAGGCCGCAGAAGGTGGTTTCGTCCATGTCGCCGTTGGTGTCGCGCGACGTCCCGGTCTTATTCGCGCTACAGAACCTGCTCTCCACCCACGAGTGCTCGAAGGCTCTCGTGCTCCTCGCGGCAGGCGGGGCAGCCATCGAGGTGCGGACGAAGGCCCGGAACGGCGGCGTCGGCTGCGTCCGGCCCGAGCTCGAGCTCGAGCTCGACATACCGGTCGAGCTGTTCGAAGCACTCGTCGCAGCCGATCTCCGGCTCGCGTGGCCCGAGCAGCCGGATCAATGCCTGCTTGAGATCGGGACGTTCCATCAGCTCACCTCCTCGAGCCCGGCATCGGCGTCGAGACCCTGGGCAGCGAGGTGCGCGCGCAGCTTTCGGCGCGCATCGTGCAACGTCTTGTAGAGCGCGCCGCGCGTCGTGCCGAGCCGCTCGGCGAGGACGTCGACCGGGATCCCGTTGAGGGCGAGCGCGACGAGTACGCGACGCTGGTGCGGCGTCAGTGCCTCGTCGATGGCGCGCCGAACGGCGTCGACGAGCTCCGACTGCTCGGCCGCGCCTGAGGGCCCCAGCCCGGTGCTGGAGAACACGCTCCAGGCCTCGGGTTCGAGCGGGAGCTCGCGTCCCTGCCACGCGCGCTTACGCAGCTTGACCGCCGCCTCGAGCAACGCGAACTTGTAGACCCACGTCGTGAAGCGGCTGGCACCGCGAAAGTCGTCGAGACGCGCCAGCACGCTCATCAGCGCGTCGTTCGCCGCTTCGAGCGCGATCTCGTCGAGCTCGTTGCCACGAACGTGCGGCAGCATCGGTCGTCGCCGCGCGACCTCGAAGCGGGCCGCGCGCAGCAGTAGCGCGTGCAGGCGCGCGATCGCTTCGTCCTTCGCCTTGCCTTCAGCACGCAGGTCCCGAAGCCACGATCGCGACTCCTCGTCGAGCGCCGAACGCTCACTCGCCGGTGAGTGTTCGCGAGCCGTCACGACGCCGAGAGCTGCACCGGGAGCATTCACGCCGAGTCTGCCACCTCGAGCGGCGCCAAAATCCGGACGGCGAGCTCCGGCGGACACCCGCGCTCAACCAGGTCGATCAGAGCGTGAAGGTCGTACCGTGTCTCGGCCGCGAGCCGCGAAGCCACGTCTTCGGGAAACCCCGAATCGACGAGCTGATCCCGCCGCCAATCGACGACATCCCGATCGCGCCCCTGAAGAAGTTCCGTCCGCACAAGGAAATTGGTGACGCCTGGCACGCGTTTCTTACACGCCCTCCTGGGGTGATGTCGGCTGCCTTACCTCGTGCGCTAGGAGCCGAGGTAGGCGAGCACGGCGAGAACCCGGCGATGGTCGTAGGCTCTCGGCGAGCCGCGCAGAAAATCGAGCCGCCGAGCCGGCGATTTTCTGCGGCGATGGCCCCGGGAGGAGTCGAACCTCCGCACGCAGATTCGAAGTTCGGGAAGCCGTTCCCGTTGCATCTCGTCTGACCTGGAGCATCCCTACATCTGGAACGATTGACCGCGCCCTTTCTCGGCCAATCTCGGCCCGTCATGTTGCCCTCCAGTTGCCCCCCGCAGCGGCGCGCAGGGGTGAAGCGCGCGCCTTGCCGTCACAACGAGTCGTGTCCGCAGCGGACGAGAGTCGTCCAGCCGTGGTTTGGTCGGTCTTGCGCGAGATCCTCCTCGGCTACTCATTCGCGGACATGAAGACACTCTCCGCGGGGCTGCCGACGGCGAAGTTGAGTCACCTTCGGCAAACGTCCGGGAGCGGGTCGACCACCGGCAAGGGCACGCTCGCCGACGCGATCGACGGCCTATGAAGTGGAAGATTTCCGACTGAGCGCCCGCTCCCTGAGCCGGTGTTACCCCAGATGCGGAGGATGTGGATCTCTCAGCCGTTAAAAGGCTGCTGGCGGGACGGCTCTGGCTCGGATCAGCAGCATGACGGCGTCGCTGAGGCCCGCGTCCCTCAATGACTCGATAGCCTCGTAGACGTTCTACGCCGCCCGCCGGTCCGGCATCGTCGCCAATGGGTACTCCGCCCGGACGTAGTGCGCGAGTGCGAGCAGCTCCTCTGCCGTTGCGTACCTAGGTCGCCGACCGCCGGAAGGTCACCGTCACCGTCACCCGCTCCTGCTCCGTCGCCGCGAATGCCTCAGCGAGCCGATAAGAGTCAGGGAGCGAGCAGTGGACGCAGAAGGCGCCACGACGGAGCGCCTTCGTCAGGTGCGGCTGCGCGTTCAGCAACCTGCTTTGGGTGTGGCGCTCCGGCACGCGACCGGATCGCGCGCCGCCTCGCCATCAGCCGACGGACTTCGCGATGGTCAATCGTCCTGGGCTCGTCGGCGGTTGGATGCTCCCTCAGCTCGAAGCGATGCGCGGGCGCTTGGGAGGTCGGTGGACGTTACGCCCCTGGCGTGTGCGCGTCGACGACGGTGAGCTCTGTGGTGCACTCGATCGCGGCCGAGATCGAGCGGTAGACGGGACAGCGGGGCATGTGATGGTCGAACGCGCGCTGGATCTTTTCGCGATCGGCGTCCGGCTCGACGGTCAGAACGTAGTGGACATGGATCCGCTTGATCACGAGCACGCCGTCCTCGACCTCGACCTCGCCGGTCGCCTCGCCGATCAGTCGCCCCTCGCTCGCAGGAATTTGACGCGCTTCCAGCGCGCCTCCGAGGGTCCCGGTCAGTCAGCCTCCCGCAGCGGCGACGACGTAGTCGAGCGTCGTCGCGTGCTCGGCTTCGCCGGGTTCAGCCACCCCGTAATGCTCTGCAACCTCGTCGTGGACCCCGAACCACACCGGGTCACCCTCGGCCGGAAGCGTGGCTCGTCGAAGCGATCCACGGAGGCGCTCGATCCGCACGCGGGACACGTACTTCACGTCACCCACGACGCGATCGTACTCTCCGCTCACTGCAACGGCCGCTCATGGCGGACGCGCTCGACCACGGCGCCCGCCACCGAGCCGGACGAAGGGGGACGGTCGGTCTCGCTCAGAGCGTGAAGCCGCTCGACCGTCCGCAAAAGCGACTCGTAAGCGGCCTGGCAGAGCTCGCAGCGGGCGAGATGAGCGCGTGCGCGCCAACCTCGGATGCCGCGAGCCTCGCCGTCGACGATGTCCGACAGGCGCTTGCGCGTCTCGTCGCAGCCGCCGACCAGAAGCCGCTCGATCACGCTCATGTCCGATCTGATGCCTCGTCCGGCCACAGCGATTCACATCGTACGATCATCCGCGTGCCGGAAACAGATCGCGACGACGAGCTCGTCGAGCGGGCGGCGGCCGGCGACGTCGACGCGTTCGGCGAACTCGTGCGCGTGTACGAGCGGCGCATCGCCTCGGTCCTCTACCGACTGCTCGACGACCGCCGCGACGTCGAGGAGGCGACCCAGGACGTGTTTGTCCAGGCCTGGCGGAACCTGCATCGATTTCGTCGCGACGGGCAGCTCTTCACGTGGCTCTATCGAATCGCCGTCAACGAGGCCCTGATGCGCAGGCGGCGGAAGCGGCCCGACGTCGAAGAGCTCGACGAACGCCTCGCCGCGGCGGCGGATCCCGAGCCGGGCCTGCGCGACGTGCTCGTGCGCGAGCTCTCGGCACTACCCTTCGAATACCGCGCGGCCGTCGTGCTCCGCGACCTCGAAGGGCTCCCGAATGCCGAGGTCGCCGAAGCGCTCGGCATCACGGTCGCGGCGGCAAAGAGCCGGATCCACCGCGGGCGAATGCAGATCCGCGACGCGCTCGCGCAGTGGAAGCGGACCTAGCGCTAGCGAACGATCCGGGCGTCGGGACGGAAAGCGGCAAGCTCATACGCGAATCATCCCGTGGGATGCTTGCATCAGACGTTCGTGCCCAGCATCCGGAAGCTGACCGGTGTCTACAACGCGCGCGGAACGCTCGCAGGCGAGCTCGCGTACGCCGTCGGCAAGCTCAGTGGCCGCGTGCACTGCGGCCTGTGCGACATCACGCACGGGCTGTGGCTGCGCGAGCGCGCGGAGTGGCGCGAACAGCGCGTGCGCCTGCCGGTTCCGTTCGAGCTGGTTCACCTCGACGAGCGCTCGCCCGAGGTCGTCCGCGCCTGTCCGGCCGCGCCCTGCGTGCTCGCGCACACGGACGACGGCGTCGTGGCACTGCTCGGCCCCGCGGAGATCGACGCGTGCGCGGGTGGCCCCCAAGCGCTGGTCGCGGCCGTCGAGCGCGCCGTGGGCGCCCGCGGCTTGACGTTCGCTTCGCCCACCGCGGCGTAGCGCGTCTGCGAACCGTCGGCCCGCGTCTCTGCATCGAACACGGTAGTACGCACAGTCTCAGAAGGGGGGAAGCATGGCCGCTCGCACAGGCGAAGAGGGACAGATCGCGCTCGGACGACCGATGCCGGACGAGGCTCGACTCGAGCCGGAGGTCTCGTACATACAGATGCTCGGCCGGCAGCTCGGCGACCTGTTGACGCACGGGGCCGTTGCGGGCATCGCGGCCGGCTTCGTGTTTCTGCTCGCGAACATGGCCTACGCGACGACGAAGGGGAAGCCGTCCCTGGCGCCGTTCATGGACATCTCGACGATCTTCCACGGCACGGACGCTCCAGTCTCTATGACGCCGACGCTCGACATGCTGGCGACGGGCGCCGTTACTCACATCTCCCTGTCGATCGCTTTCGGCGTCGTGTTCGCCGTGCTCGTAGGGGCATTCGCACGTCTACTGCGGAACTCGCTCGTCCTGGCCGCCGCAGGCGTCGTCTACGGGCTCGCCCTTTACGTCGTCAACTTCCAGATTCTCGGCAACACGATCTTCCAGTGGTTCACGAATCCGCAGGGTCCCGATCAGACCTTTGAGGTATTCATCCACGCCGCCTTCGGGCTGATGCTCGTCCCGTTCTTCGTCGGGCTCGCGCAGCGTCTGACGACGGCTGACGTGCCGACGGACTAGGCGAACCGATCTGGTGCTCGCCGCATCTCACCCGTCGAAAGCCGCACAGGCTCCTGGTGAGTCCGGGGGCGGAAGAGGAGGCTCGAATGAGGTCACGACTCATCGTTCTGATCACGGGGATGGCGCTTGCCGCTGCGGCGCCTGCAACGGCAGGAGGCTCGGAAAGCGGCACCAGCCCCGTCTTTTCGATCGGCACAGGGCACACGTTCATCGACTTCGTGCCGGGAGCGACGTCGACGCTCGTCCGAACATCGAGCGGCATCAGCGTCTCGCTCCAAACGTCGGGGCTGCCGGCCGGCCACGCAGTCACAATCTGGGCCCTGATCTTCAACAACCCGAGCGCGTGCGGCGCGGGCGGCTGCGAGGAAACCCGCGGCGACCTGGGACTCCCGGCGGTGCAGGGATCGCTCCAGCGAGTCACGGGTCACGTCGTCGACGCCGAGAGCAGCTTCGCGGGCCATCTGGGAATCGGCGAGGCGTCGCAGACGGCCTTCGGGCCCGGGCTTTTGAATCCGTACGGAGCGCAGATCCACCTGATCGTGCGGGATCACGGCGTCGCGGCATCCGGGGAACTCCTGCTTCAGCAGTTTCACGACCCATCGCCGAGGTTCTGCAACGTCGCGTGCTTCGACATCCAGAAGTCGGTGCACCTCCCACACGCGTAACGGCCGACAGAGGGGCGAGAGCCGGATGCTCTCGCCCCTCGATGCGCCTCCTGTCAGAGGTTCGACTTCAGAAGGGCGAGCAGCCCGCGGATCGTGACCTGCGTCGGGCAGTCGACGATCCAGTCGGTGCCGTCGGCCGTTGCGCCGCAACCGTCGACATGCGCACGGAGCAGATCGATCTTGTTCTTCGCATGATCGATCTTGCCCGCGCCGACGAGCTTGTCGATGTCGACGAGCGCCGAGAGGAACGCCGTCTTGTTGCCTGCGCTGTTGAAGACCGCGTCGGAGAGAGCGTTCACGGCGTTCTGGATGAAACTGCGGATCCTGACCGCCCGGGATCCCCGTCGCCGTCGGCGTCCGCCTTGATCGAGAACGTCACCGTGCCGAGGGCGGGAAACGGCGGTACCGTCGCCAGCTCAGGGCTCAGATGCGGCACGGGAATGCTCCCACCCGCGACCTTCGCGGCGACGGCGGCCCCGAGCGGAGCGAAGCCCGTCGCGGCCGTGACTGCGTCGCCGACTGCGGTGTCGAGGCCCGCAGCGGTGTAGAACGAGCCGAGGCTGCCCGAGAAGATCCAGCGGGCAGGTCGCAAGTCGCTTCGGCCTGACGGATCAGATGATGCTGAGCAGTCGTAGACGGCTACGCGGCTATCGGTACGGCTCGCGCTCGGTTGAGTGCCTGCGCGAGCGGGGCGAGCATCGTGAGGTCGGCGTGAAGCTGGACGCGCTCAAGGCTGCGCATGCGAAGCGGCGCGAGCCGAAGTGGCGCTTTAAGTCACGGAGCCGTAAATCTGTGACGGGTACCGCACGCTTCGCTACCCCTCCCCCCTCGCGCCGGGTCACTTTCAGTTTTGACACACCGCCAGCGAGAGCGGGGTTGGCTACTTGGGCAACGTCCTGGAGTTGGAACGCTTCGAGTCTTTCCAAATGCGTTCCAGCTAAGCGGCTTCGTCTACTAACGAGGCAACGGGACTACTCTCTCTGCCGCATGGTTGAGCCGAAGGGGAAGATGGGCGGAACTTGGCAGTGCGCAAACCGGTTGGAGGCGCCGCCGCTCAGGATCTGAATCTGCCTGCGGGCTCCACGCGAGGCTTACTCGGGTGGAACCCACCACTGTTGGACGTACACCTCCTCGAACCCGGCGCGGAGGACGTTGCGAAACGACGGTCCCGCTACACCGTCCACGCGGTCGACCGTCTCGGTAGCCAGCACTCGGGCGCCAGCGTCGCCCGCGGCGCGGATACGGGCGGCGAGGATCGCCGACTGGGCGCCACGGCCACGCCCGTCCTGGAGCGTCCCGGCCGCCCCGAGTCATCCGAGCGTGCCGGCAAAGTGCGCCGCGCCAGTGCCGATGAGGCGGTTGCCGTCGAATGCGCCGAAGCACGCCCAACGAGCGCGCGTGCAGAGGGCCGCGAACCACCGGTCCAGCGGCGACGCCAGACCGAACACCGCGGCAACGACGGTGCCGTAATCGCCTGCTCGTTCTTCGTGGATCTGTTCGATCCGCAGGGATGTCTCGCGCACGGGAGGCTGCTCGACGCCGCGACGGAACTTCATGAACAGGCTGCCCCGGCGATAGCCTCGTCAAGTGCGTCCTCGAGCTCGGCGCCCGGACGGACGGAGACTGCGAACGTACATCCACGCGAGTCGAACCACCGCTCGATGTCCGGGAGCGCTGCGTCCCCTTGGAGGCTGAGCACGCGGTTGAAGAGGAGCATCTTCGGGTGAGCGCCGATCGAGAATGCTGCCGTATCGCCTAGGCCGAGCACCGCAAGGTCGAACGCGTGCGCCACGTCGGGCGGTGCAGCCGCGAAGAAGTCGAGCACGGCCGATAGCTCGATCCGCTCGAGGTCCTCCACGCACCGAGCCTACTCCTGGCCGCGTTGCGTGCAATGCATCGGAGAGTGGGCGGAACTTGTCAGTGCGCAAACCAGGTGCAGGCTCCGCCTATGAGTCTCTGAGCGCGTGGAGGATCTCGTCTCGGGTGGCTTCACCGGATGGAAGCGCCTATGTTGCGGGGGCATGACGGGGTCCTTCGTGCGATCGGCCGGCACCCTGACCTGAGACTGCAACCTCGCCGAGTGGTGGTCGCGTCTGTCGCGGCGGTGGTCGTGCTCGCCGGCGCCGGCTTGGGAATCTGGTGGGTCTGGACACGCGGTCCCGACAGCATCAGCGCGGAGGAGCTCCGCGAGTATCCGCCGATCGTCTTCGTCTGGGCCGAAGGCAACCGAGCTGAGACCACTGGATCCGGTGACCTCTACGTCGCTCGCGCGGACGGAACCCGGGTTCGCAGGGTGAAGGCGTGGACGACGCACCAAGGCCGGCCGGACGGCCACGTATACGGGACATACGACGCGAGCTGGTCGCCGGACCGAAGGCTGATCGCCCTCACGCTCAGCGTCTGGTATGGCGATCCGTTCGCGCAGGTCGCGGTCGTCTCGCCGAACGGCCACCGCCTGCGCAAGTTGAGCGATGCATTTCTGGTCGGCGACGTGACTTGGTCACCCCGAGGCGCGCTCCTCTACTCGTACGACGGCGACTTGCGCGTCGTCTCGCCCAGGACAGGACACACGCGGCGCATCTGGCGGCCTCGCAACGGGGTGATCGACGAACGTTTCTCGGTGCTCACCGCCGACTGGGGCACATGACTCGCTGGCGAGCGGTCGCCGCGTTGGCGGGTCTCGTCCTGGTTGCGTCCATCGTGCTGGCGGCGGCGCTGCTCGCTGGGCGCGACCGCGCGCATGTCGCACGGAAGGAGCTCCGCAGGTATCCACCTATCGCGCTCGTTTGGGCCGACAAACGTCGCGCGTCGTACGCCGGATCGGGGGACCTTTACGTGCTTCGCGCAGATGGCACTGGCCTCCGCCGACTGAAGGCCTGGCCGTCCCTCCGCTTCAAATACGGCCAGGTGTACGGAATAAATGACGCACACTGGTCGCCCGACGGAAAGCAGATCGTCCTCAGGCTCAGCATCTGGTATTGAACCCCGGACCTCGTTTGGCGCAACCGCCACGACGACTTCACGGACGGCCTCTCGGATGCCGATTGGGCACCTGACGGACGGCAGTTCGCGGCGTCGAGCCGGCGCGGGATCGTGAGGGTTACGCGCGACGGCCACCAGGTCCACGGGCTGACGCGCTTCGGGTCGACGCCCCGCTGGTCTCCCGACGGGCGGGCGGTCGCGTTCGTTCGAGGGAGCCGCTACGCCTTCTCGAATATCTTCGTCGTCGACGCGGACGGCCACGATCTGCGTCGATTGGCCTCGAACGCCGGCGAGCCGCTCTGGTCGCCGGACGGCCGAACGATCGCGTTCACGACGAGAGCGGGCATCCGCGCGCGCGATGCGCCTCGACGAGCGTCGTCTGCGCGTCTTGACGTCGAACCGAACCGACCGAGCGATCGACTGGTCGCCCGACGGGAGCAAGATCCTGTTTCTTCCGCAAGGCCGAGCTATGGGTGATGGACGCGGACGGCGGGAGGCAGACACGGCTGCTCGCAAACCGGCCAGGCTGGACGTTCCTCTCGGCAGATTGGGATGGCTGAGAGTGCCGGTGCACGACCCCGGCACCGAAGCCGACGCCCGGACTCGAACCGGGGACCCCTTCATTACGAGAAGAGCGGGCGCTAAGCCGCACTTCTGCCGGCTGGTATCGAACGCGGCTCTCAATTGGACTCTCTGACCCTCTTGTGCCGCTGAGACCCATCCAGAGCCCTGTTGAGCCCCGCGCGTCCTTTCCCTGCCCTCTTCAAGTTCTGAAGGCGAGCGAAGCCCAGGAAGGATTCTGGTTCGACGCTCGTCGTTCAGCGTCTCGATGAAGACGCGCCGGGTTTGGGGGTAGCGACTCGTGTTGCCCCCTACGTTGCCCCCCGGCCGATAGCGAACGGTCGCCGACTATCGGAGCGCAGGCTGAAAGCGGCACTACGGCAGTGGCCCCGGGAGGAGTCGAACCTCCGCACGCAGATTCGAAGTCTGCCGCTCTATCCACTGAGCTACGGGGCCGAGGCAGACAGGGTAGCCGGGGGCGCGCGCGGCTCGTCGTACCGCGATCACGACCGCGACCCGGTTCGCCTTGGCCCTGCGCAGGAAGTCGAAGACGTCGTGCAGGTACGCGAACGAGACCCAGCGGACCGCGATCGGGTGCTGCGGCACGCGCGCTCGCAGAGGCTGGGACCGCCGCCGCGATGCAATACAGCAGGAGGACGAGCTTCTTCACGCCACAGGGTTCGGCAACGGTCGACGCTCCAGAGCGGCGCGGATGTTGGCAACGAGCTCGGCGGTCGCGGCCTCGCGCGTTGCCCGGGTCGCGCTCCCGACGTGCGGCTGGAGCACGACGTTCGGAAGGTCAAGCAGCTCGCGCGGTACGTGCGGCTCGTCGAGGTAGACGTCGAGTCCCGCGTGCAGGCGGCCCGAAACGAGCTCGCGGACCAGCGCCTGCTCATCGACTAGGGCCCCGCGCGCAGTGTTGATCAGGCACGCGCCGTCACGCATGAGCGACAGGCGGCGCGCGTCGATCAGGCAGCGCGTCTGGTCCGTCAGCGGCGTGTGGAGTGTCACGACGTCCGATTCGCGCAGCAGCTCGTCGAGCTCTCGTCGTTCCAGGCCGGGCGCATCCTCGTCCGAGCGGCGCGTGTACAGGACACGCATCCCGAAGGCAAGCGCGCGTTCCGCGACGGCGCGCCCGATCCGCCCGAGCCCGACGATCCCGAGCGTTGCACGATGCACGTCGTCGCCCATCAGCCCACCGAGCTGCCACCCACTCGCCCATTTGCCCTCCCGCACGAAGCGGTCGCCCTCGACGATGCGGCGCCGCACGGCGAGGATCAGCGCAAGCGTGAGGTCGGCAGTCGCGATTCCGAGGACGTCGGGCGTGTTCGTCACCGCGATTCCCCGGCCGACACAGGCGTCGACATCGATCAGGTCGTAGCCCACTCCGTAGTTGGCGACAACCCTCAGATCCGGGAGGAGGTCGAGAACAGCGTCGTCCACCCGCGTGGCGACGACGGCGAGCACCTCCACGCCGGGCCGCGGCTCCCGGAGCGGCCAGTCCGCGTATTCGACCTCGGCGAGCTCGTCCCACGCCGGGCCCGGAAAGCGCTGCGGAGCCAGGACGCGCACCGACCGAGGCTATCCTGTGCTTCGCGAGGTGGCGGTAGCTCAGTTGGTAGAGCCCCGGGTTGTGGTCCCGGTGGTCGGGGGTTCGAGTCCCCTCCGCCACCCTCCCTGACCGGAGGATCAAGGCCTGTGAGGAGCAGGCCGATAGAACCCGCATGAGCGGCCCTGCGGCGGGCGCGACGCCCCCGTCCGAATCCATCCCGAACCTGCTTCAAGCCCTGTGCGTGGAGCTGACCGAACTCGTCGACGGTGACGGGTGCAACCTCTCGCGGGTGATCGGGGAGCTCCTCGTCGATCTCCTCGAGCACACACAGAGCGGCCGCCGGATCCAGCTCGGGCGCGGCTACCTCCTCTCGGACTACCCACTCACCCGCGAGGTGATCGAGCTCGGCGAGCCGCGCACGGTGTCGGTGCTCGACCCGACAGCCGACGCGAGCGAGGTCGCGCTGCTCCGTGAGCTCGGATTCGACTCGCTGTTGATGCTGCCACTGAATCTCGGCGGCCGGTGCTGGGGCCTCATCGAGCTGTACCGCACCGGACCCCGCACGTTCGACGACGCCGAGACGAGGGCAGCGCTCGCGTGCGTGGAGCGGACCGCCGCGAAGCTGGCCGGGCTGCAGCGGCGCGCCGCGGCCTAAGCCAGAGGCGTCTCGCCGATCCGCCGCCGCAGCTCCTCGACCGACTCGTAGACCGCGGTCGCTTCGGCTTCGCGCAGCTCGTGATGTGAGAACCCGCCGGTGATCACGCAGATCGTCTCGATCCCGGCCTGCCGCGCCGCCTCGACGTCCCACGGCGTGTCGCCGACCATGACCGCATCGCGCGAGCCGGCTTTCTCGAGGGCCGCATTGACGAGATCCGGATCGGGCTTCGACGCCTCCACGTCGTCCTTCGTCGTCCAGGCGTCGACGAGCTCGCGCACGTGGAGCTTGTCGAGGAACGCGTCGACGCGCGCGGAGATCGCGGAGCTCGCGAGCACGACCTCCTTGCCCTTCTTCTTGAGATCGGCGATCAGCTGACGGGCGCCTCCGACCGGCGCCGTCTCCGGCAGCAGCTCGTTGAAGAGCCGCTCCCAATCGCTGCGTAGGACGTCGCCCAACCGCTCCTCCACTTCGTCGCCGGCGAGGGCGGCGACGTACTTGTCGCCGCCTATGCCGACGTGACGGTGGAGGCGCCAGAGCGGGAGCGTGATCCCGTGGGCGCGGAACGCGCGGTACCAGGCGATCGCGTGGTGGTAGTTCGTGTCGACGAGCGTGCCGTCGACATCGAGGATCGCGACCTGCGCCACCTACGCGATGCGTGTGGTCGCGCGCTGCCCCGCGAACTCCTCGACGAGCTTCTGGTTGAACGCCGGCAGGTCGTCCAGGTAGCGACTCGTCACGACACCGTCCTCGACGTGCACTTCCTCGTCGACCCACGTCCCACCTGCGTTGCGGATGTCGGTCTTGATGCTCCAGAACGACGTGATCGTCCGGCCCTTCAGGACGTCTGCCTCGACGAGCATCCAGGGGCCGTGGCAGATCGCCGCCACGGGCTTGCCCTGCTCGAAGAAGTCGCGCACGAAGCGGACGGCGTTCTCGTCCATGCACAGCCGGTCGGGGTTGCCGACGCCGCCGGGCTGCACGAGGGCGTCGTAGTCCGACGCGTCGGCCTCCTCGACCGTGCGATCGACCTTGAACTTCTTCCCCTTCTCGATGTCGTTTTGGACCGCATGGATCTCGCCGTCCTTCAGCGAGATAAGCTCGGGCGTGCCGCCGGCCTGCTCGACCGCCTTCCACGGCTCCTCGAGCTCCGACTGCTCGACCATGTCCGTCGCGAGAAACGCGACGCGCTTGCCGGTCAGCTCGTTGGCCATCTCGAGCCCCTTTCGTTTGCTCGAAGGGGTCGCACCCGCGGCGCGCGCGAACTAACGGATGCGCCCGGGAGGATTCGAACCTCCGACCCACGGCTTAGAAGGCCGTCGCTCTTCCGCTGAGCTACGGGCGCTCAACAGAAAGGGTAACGCGAGAGTGTCCTAGTGTCTGACGCCGAAGTCTGCGGTCAAGATCGTGTGGCGGACGTCGGCGACGCCGCGACCGCGGCGACGGCGAGAAGCCTCCCTTAGAGGGGCGCTTGAGCGATCGGCGCCCCCGCCCGCCGACCGCGCATCCATTCGGTCAGAACGACCTGGATCGTGCCTGCGATCGGGATCGCCGCGAGCGCGCCGAGGACGCCCGCGAGCGAGGCGCCGATCAGGACGGCGATCAAGATCGTGAGCGGGGACAGTGCGATCGTGCGGGAGTAGACGAGCGGGTAGAGCACATGGTTCTCGACTTGCTGGTAGACGATGAACCACACCACGACGACCAGGCCCACGGTCAAGCCCCGGTCGAGGAACGCGACCGTCGAAACGATCACGGCTCCGATCGTCGCGCCTGCGAGCGGGATCAGGTCGAGGATGGCGACGAGAAGCGCGAGCGCGATGGCGTAGCTGACGCTGAGGATGCTCAAGAGGATGGCCGTCGTGACGCCCGCCACGAGGGCGATCGTGAGCGCGCCCACCACGTAGCCGCCGATCGTCGCGTAGATCTGGTGTCCGACGCTCTGCCAACGCGGCCGCCTGTCCTCGGGCACCAGTGCCAGCACGCGCTCGACGATGCGCGGACCCTCGAGGAGCATGAAGAAGGTGAGCACGATGATCGTGATCGTCGCGACGATGGCGGTGATGACGCCCCTCGTAACGGCTACGGCGGTCCCCGACACGCCGAGGATCCTGCTGACCTGGACGCTGGAGAGGGCATCGCGCACGCGTTCGACGATCTGGTAGTCCCGCTCCAGGAAGCCGAGCCGACCGCGCCCCTTTGTCAGGTCTTGGACGTACTCCGGGACGGCGTCGATGAAGTTGCGCACCTCGCTGACGAGCGTGGGTACGAACGTCGCGCCGATCAGAACGATCGCGCCCGCGACGATCAGGTAGGCGGTCCCGATTGCGAGCCCCCGCCGACGGATTCCCCGGCGCATCAGGAACGAGACGAACGGATCGAGTGCGAGCGCGAGGAAGACGGCGATCAGGACCCAGGTCAGGACCTGACGGGCCAGCCAGAGCACCTGCAGGAGCGCAACGACTGCGAGCACGATCCCGAGCACGGCGAGAATCGTCCGTGCGCGGAAGCGGACGATCCGCTCCTCCATCGTTCTGAGCTTGATGATCCCACCGGACGTTTGGACGAGCCGGGGCCGGGAGAAGCCAACCGCATGATCAACGCGACGATGCATACGAACCACGGCGTGATCGAGCTCGAGCTGTTCGACGAGGACGCGCCCCAGACGGTCGAGAACTTCACCAAGCTTGCAGGCGACGGCTTCTACGACGGCGTCGTGTTCCACCGCGTGATCGAGGACTTCATGATCCAGGGCGGCGACCCGACGGGCACCGGCATGGGCGGCCCGGGCTACACGTTCGAGGATGAGATCAACGACCACAGGGTCGAGCGTGGCGCGCTCGCGATGGCGAACGCCGGACCGAACACGAACGGGAGCCAGTTCTTCATCGTCACGGCCGACGCGACGCCGTGGCTCGACGGGAAGCACACGGTCTTCGGGAAGGTGACCGAGGGGATGGACGTCGTCGACGAGATCTCCAAGTTGCCGACGGGCCCGAACGACAAGCCGCGCGACGCGGTCACGATCGAGAAGATCGAGCTCAGCGAGCAGTGAGGACGACCGGCGCGCACGGCGTGCCGTCGACGTCACGCACGAGCTTGCCGTCGGCGCCTTTCACCTCGACGCGCACCTCGCGCGCCGTGACGCGAACCTCCGCGTAGCTGTAGCCGTCGATCGCCGCACAGCGCATGCCGATTCCGCGCGGCGGCGGGGGCTCGTAGAAGAAGGCGGCGATCGCCTGGCCCACTCCGCTCGCGCCGAGCGTCGCGTCGACCTCGCGCACGTACGTGTTCGTCGCGACCGGCCCGTGGCGACCTCGATCACACCGCGGCCGAGCGCGCGAAAGTGCTCGAGCTGATCGCCGGAACGCGCCCTGGGTGCTCACTGACCTTCCTTGGCGAAAGCGGTACCCGTAGCGCATCGCGGGCCGCAGCCCGCGCGCGGTAAGCGAGGAGGTTGCCGTCACCTCGCCGGCGGCGACGCCGTAGGAGAAGCGAGCTGCGTTGGCCACCGGGGCAGCCATGAGGACAAGGAGGAAAACCCAGACCGAGGACGCGCACCAGGTGAGACTAAACGTCGAAGTCGACGCGCCTATTCTCGTTCGACGACCTTCATGTTTCCACGCCAGCGAGCGCAGATGACGGGCCATGTCCGAAGCGGGCGGCGGGAATCGGACCCGCGTACCCAGGGTGGAAACCTGGTGCTCTGCCATTGAGCTACGCCCGCACGCGCCGAGTAGCGTAGCCCGCGTGGAGTGGAGTCGCGCGCGGATCGCCTCCTTCGGCGCAGGCGTCCTGCTCGTTGTGGTGGCGACGCTCGGGCCCGTGCACCGGCTCTCGTTCGAGCTCCTCGTCGCACACCTCGCGCAGAACGTCGTGCTCGCGGAGTGGGCTCCCGCGCTGCTCGTGTTCGGGCTTCCGCCGGAGGTCGGACGACGGCTCGCGCGGCGCGTGCCGTGGTGGGCGGCGCTCCCCGCCTGGCTCGTCGCGTACTTCGCGTGGCACCTGCCGCCTGTCTACGACGCGGCGCTCCGTCACCCGGATTCGCTCCTGCAATTTGAGCACGTCACCTACCTGCTGACCGGGTGCGCGCTCTGGATTCCCGTCGCGCACGGCCCGCTCTCCAACGGCGCCAAGGCCGGCTACGTCTTCGCGGCCTTCGTGCTCGTGAGCCCGATCGGCCTGATGCTCGCGCTGCTCCCCAGCCCCGCGTACGACTTCTACGACGGCGCGCACGGGCTGAGCGCGCTCGAGGACCAGCAGCTCGCTGGCGTGACGATGGCGACCGAAGAGGCGCTGCTCTTCTTCGCCGTGCTCGCGTACTACTTCACGCGCGTCGTGCAGAACGAGGAATGAGTCGGGGCGGCGAGATTCGAACTCGCGGCCTCTGCCTCCCAAAGGCAGCGCTCTAACCAGGCTGAGCTACGCCCCGCTTCCGCGGCCGAGTGTAGCTTCGCGCCGTGGTCGAGCCCCTGCTGCCGAGCGGCGAAGAGGCGCCGCCCGAGCCGCACCCACTGCTCGGCTACGCGATGGTGCTCACCGCCGCGACGCTCTGGGCGGTCAACGGGACGGTCTCGAAGATCATCCTCGACACGGGCGTCTCGTCGCCCCGCCTCACCGAGGTGCGCTCCACCGGCGCGTTTCTCGGGCTCGCAGCGGCGGTCGCACTCCTCAACCCGCGCAGCCTGCGCATTTCGCGCCGCGAGCTGCCGCTGCTCGCCGTCTTCGGCGTCTGCGGCCTTGCGTTCGTGCAGTGGTTCTACTTCGCCGCGATCCACCGGATCGCAATCGGCGTCGCGCTCTTGATCCAGTACCTCGCGCCGCTGATCGTCGCGCTCTGGGCCCGGTTCGCGATGCACCGGCCGGTGCGGCGCCGGATCTGGGCCGCGCTGGCGCTCGCGCTCGTCGGCCTCTCGTTTGTGCTCGAGCTCTGGAGCGGTTTCGAGCTCGACGGCCTCGGCGTTGCGGCGTCGCTGCTGGCCGCTGCGAGCTACGCGGCTTACGTCCTGCTCGCCGAGCGCGAGGTCGGCAGGCGCGATCCGATCTCGCTCACGACGTACGGCTTCCTCTTCGCGACGTTGTTCTGGGCGCTCGTCCAGCCCTGGTGGTCGTTCCCGTTCGGTGAGCTCGACGACGCGGCCGGCGCAGCGTGGAGTCTGCCCGTCTGGGCGCTGATCGCCTGGATGATCGCGCTGGGCACGATCTTGCCCTTCGGCCTGATGATCGCGGCGCTGCGGTTCGTGTCCGCCCCGCGTGCCTCGATCATCGCCATGCTCGAGCCGGTCGCCGCGACGGTCGTCGCCTGGCTCTGGCTCGGGGAGACGTTAGGTCCGGCGCAACTCGGGGGAGGAGCGCTTGTACTAGCAGGCATCGTGTTGGCTCAGTCAGCGCGGTGAGTCCCCCGATCGGGGGACGGCAGGCCCGCCATCGGCGGGAACCTCGCCCGGCCGGTGAAGAAAACTCGAGGCCGCCTACTCCTCCATCAGGGCGCGGAGGTCGTTGAGCTTCTCTCGTCGCAGCTCGTCGCGCTCGCCTCTCTCGATGCGGTCGAGCAAGTCCTGGACGAGCGGCGCAAGCTCGAGCGGGTTGAACGGCTTCGTGATGTAGTCGACCCCGCCGATGTCGAGTCCCTTCGCACGGTCCCGAAATTCCGCGCGCGCAGTCAAGAAGACGATCGGGATCCGGTTCGTCGATGGGTCGTCGAGCAGCTGCTCGGCGACCCGCCACCCGTCGAGCCCCGGCATCATCACGTCGAGGAGAATCACGTCCGGCGACTCGGCGCGCGCCTTCTCGAGTCCGCTCGGTCCGTCCGGGGCCTCGGCGACGTGCATTCCCTCAGCCTCGAGATTGACCCGGCAAAGCAGCCGGATCGGCGCTTCGTCGTCGATTACGAGAACCTTGGTCATCGCCGCCTGGCTCGACCGGCTATACCCGGGCCACTGGAAGCTCGAACGCGAAACTCGACCCTTTCCCTTCATCCGACTCGACCCAAATCCTTCCACCCATTGCGTTCACGAGGCCCTGGACGATGAAGAGGCCCAGCCCCATCCCGCCGCCCTCGCCGGCCGCGCGCGAGAACTTGCGGAAGATCCGCTCGCGGTCCGGCTCAGCGATCCCGATTCCCTGGTCGCGAACTTGGAACTCGACGGTATCACTCTTCCGCCGCGCCGCGACGGTCACGGTCCCGCCGCCCGGTGAGTATTTGAGCGCGTTGTCGACGAGCTGCGAGAGCACTTGGCGCAGCTTGTCTGCGTCGGCCTCTGCGGCGAGCGGCTCCTTGGGCAGGTCGACCACCAAGCGGTGACCGCCGTCTCCTTCGGCGCCCGTGACGACTTCCTCAACGAGCGGCGCGACCTCCGTCGGCGCGAGGTTCACCTGCAGATCGCCGGTGTCGAGTCGTGCGACGTTGAGGAGCACGTCGACGATTCCGGTCAGTCGCTCGGACTCCGAAGAGATGTAGCCGAGGAAGAGCCGACGCTCCTCTTCGCCGAAGAGGACGTCCTGGCGGAGGAGCGTCTCGGCGAAGCCGTAGATCGACGTCAGCGGGCCGCGGAGCTCGTGCGACACGGTCGCGACGAACTCGGACTTCATCTCCTCGACGAGCCGGTCGGCCGACACGTCGCGGAAGGCGAAGATCCGGCCCGAGACCGCGCCGGCAGGGTCGTGCATGACCGCCTCGTTGACCGAGAGCCAGGTCTCCCCGCCTCCACGCAGGACCGCGACGACGGTCGCGCCCGAGAGCGTGCGCCCGAGCACCTGCTCAGGGGGGCGGCCGAGCGCCTCCGTCGCAGGAACGCCCGTGATCGCCTCGGCCGCGCGATTCCAGAGCACGACCTGCCCCTCGCGGTCGACGGCGACGATGCCGTCGGCGATGTTCTCGAGGATCGCCGCGCTTCGCTCCTTCTCGAGCGTCACGCGCTGGTAGAGCTCGGCGTTCGAGAGCGCGCCTGAGGTGTTCGCCGCCAGCGCCTGCAGCGCTTCGATCTCCTCGGTGCGCCACCTGCGCGGACGCCGCTCGTAGAGCGCTAGCACCCCGTGCAGCGCGCCGTCGGGGCCGACGAGCGGTACGCCGAGGTACGAGACGAAGCCGGCCTGCAGCAGGGGATCGGACTCGACGAGCGCAGGCGCACCGGTCGCGTCCTCGACGGCGAGCGGCTTCCGCGACTGCACGACTTCGCCCGAGAGCCAGCCCGTCGCATCCGAGCGCGCGCCGAGCGCAACCTCGGCGTCCTCGCCGCAGACGGCCGTGACGACGAGCTCGTCGCCGTCGACGACCCGGATGACACACGTGTCGACGGAGACGAGTGCAGGCGCCTGCTCCACGACCTCGTCGAGCACGGCCGCGGGGTCGAGCTCCGCCGCGAGCAGGCTCCCCGTGTGCGCGAGCTGCTGCGCGAGCGAGCGCGACGTGCGCTCCGACTCGAACAGCTCGCTCCGCTCGAGCGCGCCGCGCGCCGCGCCGGCGAGCTGGCGCGCGAGCTCGAGGTCCTCGTTCGCCAGCGTCCGCTCGTCGTCGAAGAACACGAGCACGAGACCCGCCGATTCTCCGCGCGGCGCCTCGACGGGGACGACGAGGAGCGAGCGGAACCCGCACTCGCCGCCAAGGTCCCGCCAGCGCCCGACGAACCGATCGTCCTCGGCAAGCCGCGGGGCGACCAGGATCCGCCGTTCCGCCGCCGCATGACGCAGGAGACCAGTCTCGTCGAGACCCTCGTCGAGCGCGGCGCGCAGCGGCGCAGGGAGCGCGTGCCCTCCCACGAGGGCGAGTGAGTCGCCGCGCGGCATCACGACCGCTGCGTACGCGCCGCCGAACGCGTCCCCGGCTGCCTGCGCGACCGCGTCGAGGGTCGCTGCCGACGAGAGCGGCTGCGAGAGGATGGAAGCGATGCGGTAGAAGCCGCGCTGGACACGAGCCTGGCGCGAGCGCTCCTCGAAGGCCTCCGCGTTGCGAATCGCGATCGACGCGAGCGTCGCGAATGCGTCCAGCACGTCGAGGTCGCGATCTGAGAACCGACCAGACGTGAGCGAGCAGACGCCGAGGACGCCGCGCACCTCGCCGCGGACGACGATCGGCGCGTCCATCACCTCGTCGAACGTCTGGTAGTTCGGAGACGGCGGCGGGTACTCGGTCCGCGCGAAGTCGCGCTTGAGCACGGAGCGTTGCGTCGCGATTGCGTCGCCGATCGTCCCCTCGGGCGGGATCTCGCGTCCGAGCTCGGACGCCGGGAGCGCGAAGTTGGCACGGCAGCGCAGCAAACGGCGCTCCTCGTCGAAGAGCCAGCAGTCCGCGGCATCCGCGCTGAGCAGCGCGACGACTTCCTCGACGAGCCGGCGCAGGACGCCCGCCAGCTCGAGTTCGCTCGTCAGCACCTGCGCGGCGCGAACGAGGCTCGCCTGGCGCGCGAGCCGACCCTCGCTCTCGGCCAGCAGCGACGCCGTGTGCAGCGCGAACCCGACCTCGCGCGAGGCGGCCTCGACGAGCGCGACGTCCCCGGTCGACCAGGTAACCGGCGTCGACCGGTGGACGCCGAAGATGCCGAGCAGTCGCCCGAAGACGATGATCGGCGATGCGAGCACCGCCCGCGTACCGAGGCCGAGCAGCACGCCGCGGCCGAGCAGCTCGTCGTCGTTCAACTCCGGCGCGACCGCGACGTCCGGGATCGCGACCGTGCGGCGATCGCGTGCGGCCAGGTTCGAGACCGGCAGGCGCGACGCGGCGTCGCCGAGCGGCTCGAAGCCGTCCGCGTACCACTCCGCGCGGATCGGCATCGCGCTGCCGAAGTCGCCCAGGCGAACGAAGCTGCGTTGAGCGTGCAGGGCGTTCGCAACGGCCTCGACGGCCACGCGGAGCACCTGATCGACGTTCGTCTCCGAGCGGACGCACGCGGCGATCTCCACTGCGATCCGCTCACGGTCGCGAGGCGCCTCCTCGGATGCCTCGAGCTGGTCGAGCGCCTCGGCGGCCTCCAGCGCGAGCGCCTGGAGCGTCGTGAGCTCCTCGGACGAGAACGCGTGCGGGCGGGTGATCGATGCGACCACCAGCACGCCGATCACGCGCTGCAACGCCATCAGCGGCACGAAGGCCGCGCTCTTGGCGTCCGTCTCCGCGACCAGCCGTGAGCTGAGCCGGCGTGAGGCGGGTGCGTCGAAGACGGCGAACGGCGCGGCATCGTGGTAGGCACTCGCGATTCCGGACGGCTCGTTCTCGAGATCGATCCGCACGCCCGCGAACCACGGAACGTCCTCGCCCGACTGGCGTGCGAGGACCCCCTGCGCCCGTCTTCCGTCCGCGTCGACGAGCGCCAGCGCTGCGAACTCGACCCGGGCGATCGCCGAGGCCCGGTCGAGCAGGCGGCGCGCGACCTCGTCGGGGCTGGCGGCCGTCCTGATCAGATGCCGGTCTTCCGCCTCGCGCGCCCGGACCGGAGCGGTGAGCAGCAGCGAGCGCTCGCGGAAGCGCGCGAAGAACGCAAGCGCCGGCCCGAGAGCAACGAGAACCGCGAGGAGGCCGGCCCAGGGGTGGCCCCCGACCGGCTCGCCGTCGAGCAGGATCAGCACGCCGAAGATCAGCGCCGCGACCCCCCCACACGGGAAGACGAGCGCCAGCGCCAACTCGAGCTCGCGCATGCGGCTCCGCTCGCGGACGAGCGCCGGCACAAGCGACGCGCCGGCGGCCAGATACACGATCCCAAGCGCGAGCAAGGGGATCGCGTTCAGATAGATGGCCTCCTGCTCGGCAGTCACTGGGCGCCTCGGCAGATGATAAGAGCCGCGCCTGAGCCTTCCTGCGGTCCGGCCTCATTCCTCCGGCTTCAAAAGATGGGCCGATCGGCCCATTGTCTCCCCCAGGCGAGGGAGCTAGCTTGGTCACACTGGGCGATGCGAACCGCGGCCCACCTGGCCTTGAGTCCGCGGTGAGCAATCTGAAGAGACCGGCTGCACCGACCCCCCCGAAAGCAGCCGGCCTCTTCATATCCGCGGCGGGCGCCCGGCTACGATGGCCGCATGGTCAGGCGGCTCTTGCTTGCTTCGCCGCGCGGGTACTGCGCCGGGGTTGAACGGGCAGTCGACACCGTGGAACTGGCGCTCGAGCATTACGGCGCGCCGATCTACGTTCGGAAGCAGATCGTCCACAACGCGCACGTCGTGCGCGAGCTCGAGCAGCGGGGCGCGATCTTCGTCGACTCCGAGGAGGAGGCGCCCGAGGGCGCGACGATCGTCTTCTCCGCGCACGGTGTCGCGCCGTCCGTTCACGCGAACGCGTCCCGCCGTGAGCTGAAGACGATCGACGCGACGTGCCCGCTCGTCACGAAGGTGCACGTGCAGGCGAAGCGCTACGCCGCCGAGGGCTACACGATCGTCTTGATCGGCCACGCCGGCCACGAGGAGGTCGAGGGCACGATGGGCGAGGCGCCCGACGCGACGATCCTGATCGAGTCGGTCGCCGACGCGGAGGCGCTCGACCTGCCTGGTGACGCGAAAGTGGCCTACATCACGCAGACGACGCTTTCCGTCGACGAGACCGGGGAGATCATCACCGTGCTCCGCCGGCGGTTCCCGCAGATCCATGCTCCGCGTCGCGAGGACATCTGCTACGCGACCTCCAACCGGCAGTGGGCGGTCAAGGAGATGCTCGGTGAGATCCAGCTGCTGCTCGTGATCGGCTCGCGCAACTCGTCCAACTCGAACCGCCTCGTCGAGGTCGCGCGTGCGAACGGCGTCGCTGCGTATCTGATCGACGACGAGACAGACATCGACGAGGAATGGCTCGACGGGGTCGAGACCGCCGGCGTCACGTCCGGCGCGTCCGCGCCGGAGAAGCTCGTCGCGCGCGTGTGCGACTGGTTCCGCGCGCGCGGCGTCGAGGACATCGCGCCGTACCGGATCGTCGAGGAGGACGTCGAGTTCCGCCTGCCGGTCGAGCTGCGGCGCGAGCTCGCCCTCGCCGAGGCGCAGCGCTGAAGTACGTCGCCGTCGTGCTCCTGGCCGCCCTCGCGGGCGCGGCGGGGTTCATCGTCGGCGAGCGAACAGCAGAGCCGGAGACGACCACGGTGACGGTCGCGACGACGCAAACGGAGACGACCGCGACGACGGTCGGCGATCCGGGCCTGCCCGACAAGGTGCTGCAGACGCACGCCAGACTCCTCCGTGCCGCGCGCGAGCGCGACTGGGACGGACTCCAGCAGGTCATCGACGCCAGCGGCGAGTTCCGGTACACGTTCGGCCCGAACGTCCCGGGCGGGGCAGTCGCATACTGGAAGCGCCTGGAGCAAGAGGGACAAAAGCCGATCGAGGCGCTCGCGACGATCTTGACGCTGCCCTACACGCTCTCCCGCGGGATCTTCGTCTGGCCCTTCGCATACGACAAGACGCCGGACGAGATCACCGCCTACGAGCAGGGGTTGCTCGACCGAATCCCCGACGGCGCGAAGACCGTCGGCCCCGAGGGCTACCTCGGCTGGCGCGCCGGGATCAAGCCCGACGGGCACTGGGTCTTCTTCGTCGCCGGCGACTAGAGGGCTACGGCGGCGTCAGCCAGTAGCCGCTGGCGGGTAGCCAGTCGTTGATTGCATTGTTCAGCGACGAGGTGGCCATTCCCTCCCCCGTCTCGGTCGGCGTCTGCGTCCACGACGGCGCCTCCCAATAGGCCGCACCCCAAGCCTCGGCACCCCACGCCTCGGCACCCCAGGCCTCCGCACCCCAAGCCTCGGCACCCCAAGCCTCGGCACCCCAGGCCTCGTCCGTCTGCGCGATCGCCGTCCAGCCCGCTTCGTCGAACACGGGCTCCGGTCCGCCGGCGGGATCGGCGACGAGGAAGCGGTTCAGCGCGAGGTTCGGGTTCGGAGGCGAGGCGATCGACGCGGCGCCCGCGACGTCCAGCTCGCCGATCCCGTACGACTTGCGGATCGCCGCCGGAAGGGTCGCGGACTCGTGCATCAGCGCGCCCTTGACCTGATCCGGTGTCCAGTCCGGATGCGCGCCGAGCACGTATGCGGCGGCGCCCGAGACGATGGGCGTCGCAAACGACGTCCCCGAGAGCTGCATGTAGCCGGGCGCGACGATCTGGTCCGGGCGCTCCGCGGCAAGCGTCGAGCTCGTCGGGATCGCGCCGACCATGTACCGGCCCGGCGCCGACAGGTCGGGCTTGGCGAACCCGTCGGGCGTGTAGCCCCACGCGGACCATGGCGCGGTCAGGTCGTCGTTCGAAGCAACCGTGCCGGCCGTGTCCGTCGCGCCGACGGTGATGATGAACGGGTCGTTCCCCGGCGGGTACGGCACGCCGCTCGCGGCCCCGTCGACCGCATAGTTGCCGACGGCCGCGACCACGACGATGCCGCTGAACCAGAGTTTCTGCACCGCGCGGTTGAGCGGGTCAAAGCGGAAGCTCGTCGGCGTCGTCGCGTGGAGCGAGAAGTTCGCCACGCGGATCCCATACGCCTGCTTGTTCCGGTAGACCCAGTCGGCTGCCGCGATCACGTCGCTCGTGGTCGCCCTGCCGCTGTCGTCAAGGACGTCGATCGAAACGAGATTCGCTCCAGGCGCGACGCCCGCGTACCCGGCCGCCTCGCCGGCAGCGATACTCGCGACGAAGGTGCCGTGACCGCGCCCGTCACCGGGCGAGTTCGGCGTCAACGTCGTCAACGTCGTCTCGTGCACGACGCGCCCGCCGAAGTCGGCGCGGCCGGCCTCGATCCCGGAATCGACGATTGCGATCGTCGGCACCGCGATGCGCTCCTTGGCGCTCGACCAAGCGGCCTGCGCGTTGACGGCGGAAGGCCACTGTTGCAGCGCCGTGTAGGAGTCGGCGACGAGGGGGCTTTGCGGTGACGGCGCCGAGGCGCTCCCGGCAGCGTTGGTCGCGGTCACGACCGCACGAACAGTGGAGCCCACATCGGCCTCGCCCAGGACGTATGTCGCGCTATCGGCGCCCGCGATCACGGTGCAGGAGGCGCCCGTTTGGCCGCAGCGCTGCCAGCGCACCTCGTACGACGACTCCAGCCCACTCCACGCGCCCATGGATGCGACCATCGTCCCGCCGTCCTCTGCGATCCCGCTGACGCTCGGCGGCGAGATGGCCGAAGGCGCGGCGGCGACGATCGGCGGCGTTGCTTCGGAGGCCGCTTCGCTCGTACCGGCCGCGTTCGTCGCGGAGACGACGACCCTGACCGTCCCGCCGACGTCTGCGGTCGTCAGCGCGTACGTTTCCGCTGCCTGGCCCGGGGCATCGGCGCAGGCGGCGCCCGCGAGGTCGCAGCGCTGCCAGCGGTACGAGTGCTCGACGGGCTCTGTCCCACTCCAGGTCCCGCGCGTCGCGGTCAGCGTCTGGGTCTCGATCGCGGCGCCGGTGAGGGCGGGCGGCGTCACCGCTGCCGGAGGCGTCCCACGGACCGGCTGCGTCGCGTCTGAGACTGCCGTCGCGGACCCGGCCTCGTTGGTCGCGTTCACGCGGACGCGGAGCCGCTTGCCGATGTCAGCCGCGCCGAGCACGTACGACTCACCGGTCGCTCTTGCGATCGCGTGACAGCCGGCGTCGTCGTGGCCGCGAACTTCGGAGGCCGTGAGCGCGCGGGTGTACAGAGCGGCCTCGTCGATCGCGCCGTCGAGGTAGCGCGTCGGATCGCCGTACTTGCCGATCTCGAAGTTCCGCACCGGATCGCCGACGTCGCCGGCGAACGCCTTCGCGCCGATCTCGGCCCCGTCCACGTAGAGGCGCAGCGTCGTCCCATCGAAGGTCCCGACGACGTGCTGCCACTTGCCGACGACAGGCGACACGTCCGTCGCGAGGTACTCCGCCCTGTTGCGTCCGGCAGCGAACGCGTAGCGCCCGTAGGTGTTGATCCAGAGCATCGCGCCGCCGCCGTTGGCATACCGCCAGCGCCCGATCAGTCCCTTGTCCTGCTGGGCGTGATCGACGCGCACCCACGCTTCGAGCGTGAACGCCTCATCGAGCACGTCGGTCGCGACGCCCGGTACTTCGACACCTGAGCCCTCGCCGAGCCCGAGCGCCCGCGAGTTCGCGGTCGCACCGTCGGCGTCGTGGCGAACGGGACCGGAGAACACACCGTCCAGTGCGTGGCCGCTCGCGTCGGCCGCGCTGTCGTCGAGTCGCCAGTAGCCCGCGGGCAGATCGGCGAGCACGGTGTCGGCGTACGCGGCGCCGCAGCGCTCCCACGCGTAAGTCTGCACGGAGGGCGTCCAGATTCCCGGCGCCGCAGTGAGCGTCGCTCCGTCGCGAGCTTCGCCGGTGACCGCGGGCGGAGCGCTGATCGCCGGAGCGCGCGGAGTGGCCGCGACGACCGCACTCGGCAGCGAGGCTGCGGTCGAAGAGCCGCCCGCGTCGGTCGCGGTGACCACGACGCGCACCGTGCCCTCGACGTCGGCCTCCGTCAGGGCGTAACTCGCCCCGGTCGCGCCCTGCGCAGCGGCACAACCGACCCCTGTCGCGTCGCAGCGCTCCCACGCATACGTGTACGCGATCGGGAAGCTCCCGGCCCACGCCCCTTCGGAGGCCGACAGTGTTTGACCCTCCCTCGCCGTCCCCGTGATCGCCGGCGGCGCGAGGTTCACCGGCGGCAGAGGGCCGACGGGCGCCGCGGCGACGAGCACGGTCGGGTCCGAGACCGCGGTCTCGGACCCAATCGCGTTCGTCGCAGTGACCGCAATGCGCAGCGTGGAACCCACGTCTGCAGCGTCGGCCACGTACACGTCGCCCGCCGCCCCCACGATGTCAACGCACACAGAGCCGAGCGCGTCGCACCGTTGCCATCTTCGTACGTGTGTGATCGGGTCGCTTCCGGTCCAGACGCCGTCAGACGCCGTGAGCGACTCGCCCTCCTGCGCGACGCCGGTGATCACCGGCGGCGCCACGACCGCCGGAGCGACCGGTCCGATCTCGCCTCCGGCCGCAACTGGGGCGTCGCGCGTGATCGTGAGGATGCTCTCCTTCGCGGCGAGCTTCAACAGCTGCTTGCCCGTGAGCTCAGCCGAAACGCCGGCGATCGTGGCGAAGCGCTTGCGCACACCGCGCCCCTTGCCGGGGTTCTTGGCCGCTTCCGTGGAGACGTCGCTGGCAACGTCGGCGGTCCGCTTGTTCCCGCGGCCCTGGACGATCACGGAGAAGACCTGGTCCGGGTGCGCCTCGGCGTCCGCGAGCAGGCCGGCCGGCACGAGCGCGCGGGCGCTCGGCGCCGCACCGTTTGCGGCAAGCGGGACGGAGAGCACTACCAGCGCGAGCAGGCCCAACCACAGCACGCGACATGAGTGCCCGACGCCGGCTACGAGTCGACCGACGAGCATTCGCTTCCTCTTTCCGCCGGTGTGGGCCTGCCTCCACCTCGGCTCCTGGCTCTGTTGCCCGGTATCTAAGCGCCTCTGGCGAAAAACACCAACTACCAGTCTGGGGAGGGTGGGGTACCCCGTTTGGGGGAAAGAAGCCCGCGGGCCCGCTCTGCTGCGGCGTCGGCTCCCTTCTGCTGATAAAGAGCGAGGGCCTCGACCGCCGCCTTCTGCGCCGCCTCCAGCCGTCCCGCTGCGACCAGCACCTCCGCCCGGTCGACGAGCGAGTCGGCCCGCAAGACGAGGAAGTCGGTCGTCGCTGCGAGGGCCACCGCCTCTGTGGACAACTCCTCCGCTTCCGCCTGCCGACCCAGCCGTGCGAACACCTTCGCCCGTGCTGACCGCCATTGCACTTGCGCGAACAGATCGTCGCTTGCCGCCGTCCGCTCGCTGGTCTCGCTGAACCGGAGCGCCTCCTCGTCGCGGCCCTGCGCGAAGAGGGTCTGAGCGAGCAGCGCCGCAAGGATCGGCAGGTTCGAGGTTCGTCCCATCTCCGCCAGACGGTCGTACCCGGCGCGCAGCTCGCGTTCCGCAGCGACGAGGTCGCCGGCGAGCACCTCGACGAGCGCCGCGGTCTCTGCCGCCGCGGCCGCGGTCACCCTGAGGCCGAGGTCTTCGAGGATCGCACGGCTGTCGGCGAGGAAGCCGCGTGCTTCGTCGAAGCGCCCCTCGAGCGCGCGCAGGCCCGCGAGGGCCCGCAACGCGGACGCGCGCATCCGCCGCTGCTCCCGCGGCCGCGCCAGGATCTCCTCGCACCGGCCCACCGCGTCGGGAATCGGCAGCGGACCGTAGAACGCAGCGCCGACGGCGAGGTTCAGCGCCTGAGCCTCGGTGCGGCGGTCGCCGGCGCGGTTTGCCGACTCGATCGCTTTGAGCAGCGATTCCTCAGCGTCTGCGGCGCGGCAGCGGAACCACAGCGCGTGCCCGCGGAGACGCCACGCCTCGCCGAGGTGCGTCTCGACGCCCGCGCGCTCGAAGACGATGATCGCGGCGTCCGCAGTGCGCAGGATCTCGTTCGTCTTCATCCCGGGGTCGGTCTGCAGGTCGACCTGCGCGCCGCTCACCAACGCACGCGCTGAGAGCACGGCCTCTCCGGAGCCGGAGACGGTCGACGCGACCTCGTTCAATACGGCGCGCGCACGCCGGAAGTCGCCCGTCTCACGGAGCGCCTCGACGAGGTCGAGGAGCAGCTCGACGCGGTCGCGGTCGCGCGGATCGTCGTCGGCGAGGAGCGCCTCCGCGCGGGTCAGCAGCCTGAGCGCTGCCGGCATGTCGCCGACCGACGAGGCGCGCCGGCCGGCGCCGCCGAGCCGCTCCGCCGCGCGTCGGGCGAGAGCGCGCGCGCGATCGTCGACCTGCAGTAACTCCACGCGATAGCGGTACGCCTGCTCGAGATGGATCCCCGCCAGTTCCGCCAGCTCCGGAGCATCAGAGCCCGCCGTCTCCTCGAGCCAGTCCGCGAAGCGTTCGTGCAGCTCGGCGCGGACCTCCTTCGGCACCGAGAGGTACGCCGTCTCGCGGATCAGCGTGTGCCGGAAGCGGAAGGCCTCCGCACCGAGGAACAGGGAGCGCGACGGCCGGATCAGCTCGCGGTGCACGAGTTGTTCGAGCCGGCGTGGCACGTCGGCGCGCTGGCTCTCGGGCGCGAGCGCCACGACCGCCTCGCCCCAGAACTCCTTTCCGACGACGGACGCGCCTTCGATCACCGCGCGCACGTCCGGCTCGAGGCGGTCGAGCCGCGCCTCGAGCAAGAGGTGGATCGTGGGCGGCACCGCGACTTCCTCGAGCGACGCGCCTTCCTCGACGACCATCATCAGCAGCTGCTCGAGGAAGAGCGGATTCCCCTCGGCCGCCTCCACAGCCCGCAGGCGCGCGTCCGCGGAAACGGTCGTACCGCCGAGCAGGTTTTCGATCAGCGCGTCGCTCTCGCTCGTGGACAGGGGATCCAGGAGCAGCGAGGTCGCGTTCAGCTTGCCGCCGGCCCACCAGCGCCGCTCCTCGACAAGCTCGGGACGCGCGAGGCAGACGATCAGGATCGGCGCCCCGCGCGTCGAGTCCGCGACGTGCTCGATGAGATCGAGAAAGGTCGGCTCGGCCCAGTGGAGGTCGTCGAAGACGAGGACGAGCGGGCGCGCGTCCGCGAGCGCCTCGAGCAGCTTGCGGGCTGCCCAGAACGTCTCCTCGGGCGCGCCCACGGCGTCGGCGAGGCCGATCGCTCCCGCGACGCGGTCGGCGATCAACTCCGCGTCGGGCCGGCCTTCGACGAGCCGCAGGACCGCGTCGCGCGAGCTCTCGCCGGCCGCCTGGCGGACGACCTCGGCGAGCGGCCAGAACGTGATCCCTTCGCCGTACGGCAGGCACCGCCCGGTGAGAACGGTTGCGTCGTCCTGGACGATGCGGGCGAATTCCGCGGCGAGGCGCGACTTCCCGATCCCCGCGGGGCCCAGGATCGTGAACAGGTACGCGCTGTGCTCCTCCGCGGCGCGCGCGAGTGCATGGCGCAGCTGATCGAGCTCGCGCTGCCGCCCGATCATCGGCCTGCCGAGCCGGCGCGGGATCGCGTCCGCCCCGGGCCCGACCGCGACGAGGCGTGCTTCGCGGCCCTCGGGACGCTCGAGCTCTGCGGCCTCCCGCACGAGGCGCTCGACCGAAGTGGCGAGCAGGATCTCGCCCGGTTCTGCCGACTGCGCGAGGCGCGCGGCGAGCGCGACGGCGTCTCCGGCCACGGGAACGCGCGCGCCCGAAGCCGGGGCGACGACCTCGCCGGTGTGGATCCCGGTACGGGCGTCCACGCGGATGCCGTTGACGTGCGCGAGCTCCTCGTCGATGCCGCGGACCGCGTCCCGAAGCTCGAGCGCCGCCCTCGCCGCACGGAGCGCGTCGTCCTCGTGCGCCTGCGGGAGCCCGAACACGCCGATCAGCTCGCCGCCGGGTGGACGCTCGACGTTCGCGCCGTGGCGTTCCAACGCCGTCGCCGCCAGCTCGGTCGCCCGCGCGGCGACGGGCCGGATCGCCTCCGGATCGAGCCGCTCGCCGCGAAGGACGAGGTCGACGACCAGCACCGTCACGGTCTTCCGCAGCTCGCGCGGAGCCGGCCGCGGCGGCTCCGGACGCTCGACCCGAGGCGCCGGATGGAGCTCGAGCGACGGGTCCTGGCGCAGGATCGCCTGCTCGAGACGCTGCAGCGGCGGGCTCGGCTCGAGTCCGAGCTCGTCGACGAAGAACTGCCGCGCCCTGCGGTAGGCGTCGAGCGCCTCGGCTTGCCGGCCTGACCGGTAGAGGGCGAGCACGAGCTGGAGGCGCAAGCGCTCGCGGAGAGGATGCTCGGCGACGAGCGCCTCGAGCTCCGCGACGAGCTCGCGGTGGCGGCCGAGCGCGAGCCGCGCCTCGGTGCGGTCCTCGAGCACCGTCAGCTGCAGATCCTCGAGACGGCCGGCCTCCTTGTGGGCCATGCGCTCGAGCGCCACGTCGGCGAGGGCGTGGCCGTTCCAGAGGCCGAGAGCCTGCGTGAGCAGGTCGTCTGCCACGTCGGTCCGGCCCTTGTCGAGGGCGAGGCGACCCTCCTCGGCGAGCTGCTCGAAGCGCTCGGCATCGAGCTCGCCGGCCTCGACGCGCAGGACGTAGCCCGGCGACTGGGTGGCCAGACGGCCCGGATCGCCGAGGAGCCGCCGGAGCTGAGAGACCCCGTTGTGGATGATCTTGACGGCGGTGTCCGGCGGCTCCTCGCCCCAGAGCTCGTCCAGGAGCGTGTCGACCGGGACGACCCGATTCGCGTTCAGGAGCAGCACGGCGAGAAGCGCCCGCTGGGTCGTTCCACGGAGCAGTCGGTCCTCGCCCCCGTTACGGACGCTCAGAGGACCGAGAATCCGGAACTCCACAGCAAATCCTCCTCGGAACTGACGCCGAAACGACGCTAGCACGCGCCGGGTTACCGACCGGTTACTGAGGAATTTCCGGCCCGAGCGACTATCCGACGCAGATGACCGGGAACGAACAGTGCTCGAAAGCTTGCGCGGCTGAGTCCAGGAGCCGTGCTGGTGTCGCGAACGGGGGGCCCGGCCGCCTGCTGCGGGTCCCCCGTCTGCGGCAACACCTGGGAGAGGCCCGTGGCCGGCTGGTCTGAGGTCCCCGAGGCGCCGATCAGCCACGGCCGGAGCTTCCGCGCCATGGCCGAGGCGTTCGAGGAGGCGGCCGACCAGGCTGCCACGTACCCCGAGCTCGTGCGCGCTCTGACCGAGCGCCGCGCTGAGATCGACCCGCAGGCCACGGAGCTCGCCCTGCAGTGCATCGTCGTGCTCGCCTGCCGCAAGGTCGGAGAGACCCCGCGGACGCTGCTCGAGGACGCGTTCAAGCGCTCTCCGAGCGACGAGTACTGGCGCGCGGCCGTCGGGGGGCGGGCATGAGGCGCGACCGCGGTCTCTGGTGGGCGCTGGCGGCGGAAGGGGCGCCGCTCGATCCCGAGCGCTACCTCGGCGAGCTGAACGAGCTCCCTGAGCCGGCCATGCCCGGAAACTGGTGCGACGTGACGTTCACGGACCGTGAAGGCACGCTGCGCTGGCGCCTCGTCGTCGTCGACGCGGCTAGGGAGGATTCGATGTTCGAGGAGCGCCGCATGCTCCGTGGAGTTCACAGAAACGCGTCAGCGGTGGGGACTGACAGCCCGCTTGACGCGAGGAGAGGGTGACGGAACCGGGAGCCGCAGACCGGTAGCCGGGCCCTACCCCCCGGCGCGGGGCATCTCCCCCCCGTACCGTTGCCCTCTCCGCCCCTCGCCTGACCCAAAGGCTGTCGGCTTCAGCCCGTCTCATACGCAAAGTACGTGGCGCGCTGAAGCCGGCGGCCGTTGCGTGACCAGAGCCAGCCGCGCCCGTTCCAGCCGATCGTTGCGATCAGACCGCCGTCGGTGAACCAGAGCCCGCGGGCGAACGAGCCCGGGGGGACGCGGAACGTGCGGACGACGCGCTGCTTGCGCCAGACCTCGATCGCCGCCGTCGGTGGCCGGTCGCCCGGGACGTTCGAGACGGCGATCGCCGCAGTGCCGTCACGGGCGACGGCTGACTTCGAGATCACACCCTCGAACGCGCCGAAAACGCGGTTGCGCGCGACCACCTGCTCGTCGGTCGCGCTCTCGAGGTCGATGTGCAGCGACGCCGGCCTGTCGCGTTCGAGCTCGCGCGAATCACCAGAGCGCACCGCGTCGAGCGTGGCCGCGAGCGCGACGAGCGCCACCGCAGCGACGACGATGCGGTTCGCGGTCATGCCTTCGCGATCTGCGGCTCCGTCAATCCGTCGTCGATCTCGACCGCGACGGCGAGCACTTCGCGCTTGATCCAGTCCGTGTGCGCAAGGAGATCGGCGTACGCGGCCGGCAGGCGCACCGTGATCCGGTCGGTCAGGTCGAGCCCTGCCTCCTTGCGCATCGTGTTCAGCTGGTGGATGACGTCGAACACGCGCGCCTCGAGCTCCAGCTCCGCGTCGAGCGCCGTGTCGAGCGCGACCGTGACGCCGTCGTCGCCCGCGACCGCCCACCCTTCGAGCCCGCGCCGCTCGACGAGCACCTCGTCCGGCCCGAGCTCGTGGCCGTTCACGCGGAAGCGGCCCTCGCCGAGCTCCTCGAACTCGCCCGCCTGCAGCGCCGCGCGCACGGCGCCGAGCTCCTTGCCGAGCTTCGGGCCGAGCACGGGCAGGTTCGGCTTGACCACGAGCTCGGTCGCTGCGACCTCGCCAAACTCGACGTCTTTCACGCGGAGCTCCTCGCCGATCTCGGCGGCATGGTTTGCAGCGCGCGCCGCGCCCTCGACGACCATCCGGCGCAGCGGCTGGCGAAGCTTCAGCCCGCTCGTTGCCCGCGCTTGCCGTCCCAGCTCGACGACCTGCCGCGTCTCCGCGATCTCGATGACGAGCGCCTCGTCGGCGAGCGTCTCGACCAGCTCGGGCCAGCCGGCGAGGAATACCGATTCCGGCGCGTCGTCGGTGACACCGGTGACGACGTTTCGCCATAGATGCTCGGCGAGGAACGGCATCACCGGCGCGATCACGCGGACCGCCTGCACGAGCGCGACCCACAGCGTGCGGAACCCGGCCTCGTCGAACGAGTAGAAGCGGCGGCGGGAGCGGCGGATGTACCAGTTCGACAGGTCGTCGACGAACTGCTCCCACGACTTCGTGATGTCAGGACTCCAGAAGCGCTCGTACGCGTCGGTCACCTCCGCGACGAGGTGCTGCGTGCGCGCGAGCAGCCAGCGGTCGAGCGGACGGAGCTCGACGTCTGGACCGCGTTCGAGGTCCGCATACGTCGGACGGAAGCTCTCGATGTTCGCGTAGAGGACGAGGAACGAGACCGAGTTCCAGAACGTGAGCAGGCGCCGCTTGACCTCGTTCGCGGGGCCGTAGCCGAAGTTCAGGTACTGGCTGGGGATGTGGTCCGCGTACATGAAGCGCATCACGTCCGCGCCCATGCGGTCCATCGCCTCGTTGGCCTCGATCGCGTTGCCCCACGACTTGTGCATCTCGCGGCCGGTCTCGTCGCGCAGCTTCTCGTAGGCGAGCACCCGCTCGTACGGCGCGCGCCCGACGAGCGTCACCGACATGAACATGATCGAGTAGAACCAGAGCCGGATCTGCTCGCGGTTCTCCGAGATCCAATCGGCCGGGAACCACTTCTCCCAGTAGGCATGGTCAGGCAGGTCCGCTCCGGATAGGCCCGCCGCCGCACCGGTCGAGTAGCCGTGCTCGATCCACCGCGGGTTCTGCCAGCCGAGGGTCGAGAACGGAACGATGCCCGCGTCGAGCCAGGCGTCGCCCACCTCCGAGATGCGGCGCAGCTCCCCGCCACAGTCCTCGCACGTGATCACCACGTCGTCGATCCACGGGCGGTGCAGCTCGCGCAGCTGGTCGAGCCCACGCACCGCGCGCCGCTCGAGCTCCTCGCGTGAGCCGACGACGTTCAGCTTTCCGCACGACTCGCACGGATAGAACGGCAACGGCAGCCCGAAGTAGCGCTTGCGCGAGATGTTCCAGTCGCCCATGTTGCGCAGCCAGTCGTCCATGCGCTTGCCGTAGAACTCAGGCGTCCACTCGACCGTCGCGTTCGCGTCGAGCATCGGCTGGCGGATCTCGTCGCAGGAGATGAACCACTCGTCCACGATCCGGAAGATCAGCGGCGTGTGGCAGCGCCAGCAGACCGGGTAGCGGTGGACGATCTCGCCCGCGTGCACGACGCGGCCGCGCTCGCCGAGCTCGCCGATGATCTGCTCGGCGGTCTCCGCGGTCGAGCGGCCGTGCAGCCAGCCGTAGTCGTCGTAGAAGCGCCCGGCCTCGTCGACCGGCGTCAGCACCGGCAAGTCGAAGACGCGCGCGAGCTCGAAGTCCTCGGCGCCGCACCCCGGTGCGATGTGGACGATGCCGGTGCCCTCTTCGAGCGTCACGTCGTCCCACGGGATCACCCGGTGCTCGACGCCCTGTTGCGCCGGCAGCATGTCGTACGGTCCCTCGTAGCGCAGATCGACGAGCTCCTCACCGCGCGCGCTTCCGACAACCGTCTTGTCGACGAGCGGGAGCTCGTCGAGGCACGCGCGCGCGACCCACTCGCCGTTCTCGAGCTTCACGTACTCGGCGTCCGGCAAGACGGCTGCCGCGACGTTCGCGGGGAGCGTCCACGGGGTCGTCGTCCAGACGATCAGCGACTCGCCCTCGCGGTCGAGCAGCGGGAAATGCACGTAGAGCGACGGGTCGCTGCGATCCTCGTACGAGCCGATCAGCTCGTGCTGCGAGATCGAGGTCCCGCAGCGCGGGCACCAGACGTTCGAGCGGTGGCCCATGTACAGCCAGCCGCGCTCGTGGACGGTCTTGAGGAACCGCCAGATGTACTCGATGTTCGTGTCGCTGAACGTGTAGTAGTCGTTGTCCCAGTCCATCCACATGCCGAGCCGCTTCGACTGCTCCGTGATCACCTCGGAATAGGTGGCGACGGACTCGATGCACCTGTCCGCGAACTCGGCCAGGCCGTAGTCCTCGATCTCCCGCTTCGAGTTGAGGCCGAGCTGGCGCTCGACGTTGACCTCGACCCAGAGGCCCTGGCAGTCGAAGCCGTTCTGGTAGCGCTCATCGAAGCCGCGGAGCGCCTTGTAGCGCTGGAAGAGGTCCTTCAGCGAACGTCCCCAGGCGTGGTGGACCCCCATTGGGTTGTTCGCGGTGATCGGGCCGTCCAGGAAGCTCCAGCGCGGGCCGCCGCGGTTCCGCTCCCGGACGCGGTCGAAAACGGCCTCCCGATCCCACCAGTCGAGCACCTCGTGCTCGAGGGCGACGTGGTCGGGGACGGGCGGGAGTGCATGGAATCCGGGCTCCATGGTTCGATTGTAGGGCGGCTCCTGTGGGAACAAGGGCAGGGCTCCCAGCGTTTCAACCGATACAACCTTCGAGAAAGGAATCGATGGACAACGTGACCACCCAGACCTTCGAGCAGGACGTCCTGCAGAGCGAGAAGCCGGTGATCGTCGACTTCTGGGCGGAATGGTGCGGACCGTGCCACGCGGTCGCCCCCGTCCTGGAGAAGATCGCCGACGAGCGCAAGGACGAGCTCAAGGTCGTGAAGCTCAACATCGACGAGGAGCAGGACATCGCGCAGCGCTACGGGATCGTCTCGATCCCGACCATCGTCCTTTTCAAGGACGGCGCGCCTGCCGCGGCCGCGATCGGGGCGCAGCCCAAGGGCTCGCTCGAGCGCTCGCTCGGGCTCGTCGGCGTCGAGGCCTCCCGTTAACGACGAGGCCGAGGGCTAGGAGCCCTCGGCCTCTTTCTTTTCCGGCGTGACGATCGGGGCCGTCGCCTTCCGGGCCGGCTCGGTCACGAGGTTGAGCACGCGCATGCCGTGCACGTAGACGATGCTGCCGCCGAGCCAGCCCCCGAGCGTCAGGATCCCGAACGCGATCAGGTTGAGAACGAACGGACCGGTCGCGACGTTGCCCGAGTCGAACGACTCCTTTCCCCCGATCACGGTCGCGAGGAAGACGGCGTTCGCCAGCAGCATCGCGATCAGATGTGCCGTTGCGGTCCGCCAGAGCGGCGTCCCCGTCTCGATCGTGAGCCAGTCGAGAAAGCCCGTGAGCGCTGTCGGGATGGTCAAGACCAACCCGACGATCAGCGCCAGCCACCAGCCGTGCGTGGCGGCCGAGTCGCTGATGCCGAGGACATCCGCAAGCGCGGCGACGGTCGCGAAGGTGTACGTCCCGATCGTCGCGTCGGTGAGCGGCGGGTGGATCGGATGGCCGGGAAGGCCGTGCCAGAGGTAGCTCAGCTCCAACCCTCCGCGCCGCTGAGGCGCATTCACGCACGCTCCCTGAGCGCACGCTCCACGCCGTCGAGCAGCTGCCAGTTGCCGTCCAGGACGCGCTCGGCCGCAGCGACCAACCGGTCCGCGTCGGCGTCGCCCGCGCGCTCCTCGAGCAGGCGGCGCGACTGCTCCGCGTGCTCGACGTCGCGCTCGGCGTGCAGCGCGAAGTACTCGGTGCCGCGCTCTTCGAAGCCGTAGAAGCGGACGAGCCCGTCGAGCTTCGTGCGCGACACCTCCGGCTGCGTCGACTCGATCGCGTAGAGCGCCGCGATGCCCTCGAGCTCGTCGGCCGGCGACCTCCACGCCTCGACGCACGCCTCGGTCTCGAGCCGAGGCTCGCGGTCGAGGTCGGCGCCGAGCTCGGCGGCGAACTCGTCCCAGAGCGCGACGTGCGCCGCCTCCTCGGCGGCGTGCTCCTGCAGCGACGCTGCGTCGGCGAGGTCCGCGAGCGCGCAGACCGCGTGGCGGTACTCGCCCGCGTAGAACGCGAGGTCGTCGCGCGTCAGCTCGCCTGCCTCCCAGCGGCGATAGAAGGGGTGACGCAAGATGTTGCCGCGGTCACAGACCGCGTCGAGGCGCTGGATGAGATTCACGGTGGCTCCTTTGACGATCGCCTCGCGATCGTAAAGGGCCGCGGATGTCGGCGCTACGCCTCGTCGTCGCCGAGGAAGGCGATGAATGCCGCGTGCTTCGCCAGATACGCCTCGATCTCCGCGACCCCGGCACCCGCCCAGTCCTCGAGCCAGGTGTCGGAGAGGTCGTCGACGATCGAATGGAGACCGCGTTCGCTCATGGCCAAATCATCGGCTTCGTACGGGAGGGCGGCCATAGGCCGATCGGCTCATTTTCGGACCGTGCAGGCCTATAGCCTCTACTCCCACTTGGGGGGGCTCCTGATCGTCAATCCGCGCTCCGGCAAGGCCCGGCCTAGCGCGGAAGAGCTAGTCCAGGAGGCCCAGCGACGTGGAATCGAGGTGCACGAGCTGCGGCCGGGGGAGGAGCCCGCGGCGATCGCGCGGGAGGGGCCCGCGGAACCGCTCGGCGTGGCCGGTGGCGACGGATCGCTCGCCCCGGTGGCCCAGGTGGCGATCGAGCGGGACCTTCCGTTCGTCTGCGTGCCCTTCGGGACGCGGAACCACTTCGCCCGCGATCTGGGACTCGACCGGGACGATCCGTTTGCGGCGCTCGACGCGTTCGAGGGCCAGGAGCGGCGGATCGACGTCGGTCGCGTCAACGACCGGGTATTCCTGAACAACCTCTCGCTGGGAATGTACGCGCGGCTCGTGCACCACCGCGAGCGCCACCGCCGGCGCAGCGAGGCGCTCGCGCGGGTGCGCGCGATCCTGATCGCGTTGCGGCACCGCTCCGCTCGCGGATTCGTCGTCGACGGCGAACCGGTGGTCGGCCGCGTCCTGCTCGTCTCCAACAACGCGTACAAGCTCGACCTGTTCTCGCTCGGCGAGCGCGAGCGGCTCGACGAGGGGAAGCTCCACCTCTACGCCGGCAACGGCGTGCTGCGCTCGACCTGGACGGAGCGCAGCGCCGAGCGGTTCACGGTCGACGCGGCCGCAGGTCGGCTGACGGCGGCGGTCGACGGCGAGCCCGAGGTGCTCGAGACGTTGTTGGAGCTGCGCGCCGACGCGCGCGCGCTACGCGTGCTGCTGCCGCCAGGCGTCGAGCACTGACGCCATGTGGAACGCGAGCTCCTCGTGCGGCGGTATCTCGTCCGGCGCGAACCAGGCGAGCTCGGAGACGTCGTCCGCAGCGTTCGGCTCGCCCGTTGCCCGCGCGGTCCAGTAGAGGTTCAGCGTGTGTACGCCGCCGCCGTCCTCGCCGTAGCGGTCCATCCAGACACCGACGAAGCGCTCGGGCTCGATGTCGAGGCCCGTCTCCTCGCGCAGCTCTCGGCGCAGCGCAGCGAGCGGGTGCTCGCCCTCCTCGACGAAGCCACCCGGCAGGTCCCACCTACCCTTGTAGGGTGCAATGGCGCGCCGAGCGAGCAGGAGTCGTCCCGCGGCATCGGCGACGAGGGCGCTGGCGGTCACGCTCGAGTGCGCGTAGTGGACGTAGCCGCACTGGGCGCACTTCACCTTGGCGCCGCCGTCCTGCGGCTCGACGTCCGTCCCGCAGACGGGACAATTCCTCCACGCGTCCAGGCCCACGTCCGGCAGGATAGGGGCCATGCACGAGCAGCCCGAACCGACCGAGCGCGAGCAGGAGCAGGTGCCCGAGCGTCTGCCGGACGAGGAGGCGATGCGCGGGCCCGGCCACGACGATCCGCATGCGACCGAGGATCCCGATCCATCCTCGGCCGATTCGTGAGCCCGGTCGCGCAACACGAGTTCTCGCGGATCCCGCTCCTCGCGTCGCTCCCCGGCGAGCGCCTCGCGCAGCTCGCGCCGCGCATGCGCCGCGAGACGGTCGCGCCCGGCAAGACCGTCGTGAGCGAAGGCGACGACGGCGAGCGCTTCTACGTCGTGTTGAGCGGCGTGCTGGAGGTGACGCAGTCGTCGCGTGGCCAGCGCACGCTCGTCCGCCCCGGCGAGTACTTCGGCGAGGTTGCACTCGCGATGCACATCCCGCGCACCGCGTCGGTGCGTGCAGTGACGCCGGCGACCGTCGCCAGCTGCGACAGCGCGACCTTTGACGAGTACGTGCGCCCGCTCTTCGCCGACGACGGCTAGCACTCGGAGACACTTCCGTAACAGCTTCACCTCTCGACGAGCCGCGTCTCGGGACCAGATCCCAGGCCGTGTCCCGCGCGGACGCGGGCCGCGTCGAGAACTCCCTGCTCTGCCCCTGATGTACGTCTCCGTCTCGGCCGGCTATGGCTAGCCGCTTGCCGGGCCAATCGCCGCGAGCACCGCGTCCGAGAGGTCCGGCCACAGGCGCTTGGCCTCCGCTTGCCACTCGTCGAACTGCCGATCCGTGAGGACGCCGAGGGCGATCTCGGCCTCGGGGTCGACCCAGAGGAACGCGCCGCTGCCGCCGAAGTGGCCGTACGTGCGCGGGGAGTTGCGCGTGCCGGTCCAGTGCGGGGACTTCGCGTCGCGAAGCTCGAAGCCGAGGCCCCAGTCGTTCGGGTCCATGCGGCCGAAGTCCGGGAGGACGCCGACGAGACCCGGGAACTGGACGCTCGTCGCCTCGGCGAACGTCTCCGGTGCGACCAGCGTCGGTCGCATGAACTCGCGCGCGAGGTCGATCAGGTCGAGCAACGTCCCGCAGAGCCCGCCGGCCGCGGTTCCGCGCAGCTCGCCGGAGAAGTCGAGCGGCGTCAGGATCGCCTCGCTGAAGTACTCCTCGAACGACATCTCCGCCCGCCGCGCGAGATGCTCCGCGAGTGTCTCGTAGCCGGCGTTCGAATAGATGCGCCGCTCGCCGGGGCGCGCGATCGGCGTCGTCCCCTCGAACGGCAACCCGGACGCGTGCGCAAGCAGGTGCCGCACCGTCGACCCCTCCGGACCCGCAGGCTCGTCGAGGTCCAGCACGCCTTCCTCCGCGGCGACGAGCGTCGCCAGCGCCACCGCCAGCTTGGTGATCGACGCCCACCGGAACTCGCGTCCCTCGTCCCCGCGCCACGCGCGCACGCCGTCCGGCTCGACGACTGCCACGGCGACGTTCTCGACGGGCCATTTGTCCACTTGCGTCAGGGCGTCCACGGCGGGCGATACTAGTCCGGTGCGCCGGCACGTCTCTTCCGGGTCGCCGTACGAGCCCATCTGGGGTTTCGCGCGCGCGGTCGTCGACGGACGGCACGTCTACGTGAGCGGAACCGCGCCGGTGATGCCCGACGGACAGGAGCTACCGGACGACCCGTACCTGCAGGCGAAGCGCTGCCTCGAGATCATCGGCGAGGCGCTGGCCGAGGCAGGTGCGCGCCCCGAGCACGTCGTCCGCACGCGTGTCTACCTGACGAGCCCGGACGTTTGGGAGGCAGTGGCGCGCGCGCATGCAGAGATGTTCGGCGAGGCACGTCCGGCCGCGACGGCGGTCGTCACGCAATTGCTCGACCCGCGCTGGCACGTGGAGATCGAGGCCGAGGCGCTGCTGCCGTGAAACAGATCTATCCCGCGACCATCACCGGCAAGAGCTTTGCGCCCGGAGGAAGCGTGCTCGAACACAAGTTCGGCCAGAGCGATCCGTACACGCTCGGCGTCGAGGAGGAATACATGCTGCTCGACGGTGAGACGTTCGATCTCGTGCAGCACATCGACAGCGTGCTCGCGGCAGTTTCCGGTCACGAGCTCGAGGACCGGATCAATGCGGAGCTCATGCAGTCCGTGCTCGAGATCGCCACGCCCATCTGCCGCACCGCCGCAGACGTCGAGCACGAGCTCCGCAAGCTGCGCGGGTACGTGATCGACGTCGGCCGCGCGAAGGGCCTCCGCGTCGGCTCTGCCGGAACGCATCCGTTCTCGCTCTTCGAGCGCCAGCGCATCACGGCGCGCGACCGTTACCGCAACCTCGTCGACCAGCTCCAGTACGTCGCGCGGCGGGAGCTGATCTTCGGGATGCACGTCCACGTCGCGGTCGACGACGCAGAGAAGGCAATCCAGATCGTGAACGGCCTCCTGGTCGAGCTGCCGACGCTGCTTGCGCTCTCGGCGAGCTCGCCGTTCTGGCGCGGAGATCCCACGGGACTCTCGTCGTCGCGGCAGATGGTCTTCGCCGCCTTCCCGCGCTCGGGCCCGCCGCCGCGCTTCAAGGACTACAACGACTACGCCGAGGTCGTCGGCCAACTCGAGAAGACGGGCTGCATCGCGGACTACACGCACATCTGGTGGGACATCCGCCTGCACCCGAAATGGGGCACGGTCGAGATCAGGATCTGCGACGCCGTCACGCGCGTCGAGGATGCGGTCGCGATCGCGGCGTTCTGCCAGGCCCTCGTCAAGTACTACAGCGAGCTGTACGAGCGCGGCGAGCCGATCCCGTCCTTCCACCGGATCCTCACGACGGAGAACAAGTGGCTCGCGGCGCGCTACGGACTCGAAGCGCCCGTGATGGACCTGGTCACCGGCCGCCGGAACCGCGTGCCCGTCGCGCAGCTGATCCGGCGGCGCCTGCGCGACCTCGAGCCGCACGCGCGCGAGCTCGGCTCGGAGCGCGAGCTCGAGGGGATCCGCGAGATCCTTTCGCGCGGCAACGGCGCCGACCGGCAGCTCCGCGTTTTCAACGCAAACCGCGACATCGTTGAGGTCGTGCGCGAGATTGCGGCAGCGACCGAGGTCGCGGCGGTTCCCGCCTAGTCGATCCGGCCGAGCGTCGCCGCGTCGCGCACCACAAGCTTCCGGTCGAGCCGCAAGACCACGACTCGGCGGCCGTCGGGCGAAACACCCGTTGCGGTCGCGTACTGCGTCTGGCCCGTACCGATCGCACGAGGCCCGCGGAGCTGCCAGGCCGCGGTGTCCAGCGCCCACAGCCTCGTTCCGGCCGCGACGTAGAGCATCCGGCCGTTCGGCGTGACCGCGGCGCTCGGGTTGATCCCGAACCCGTAGTTCGACGCGGCGAGGGCCGTGAAGCGAGCCGTTCGGATCACCTCGAGCTTGCGCAGGTCGATCGCGAAGATCCTCCCCGCAAGCGGCATCGCGAGGTAGAGCGTGCGCTGATCGGGCGAGAGCGTGAGCACAGACGTTCCGACGGTGTTGAAGTCTCCCGTCGGGACCTCCAGATCGATGCAGTGGCCCACACCGGCGCGCAGGTCGAGCGCGTGGACGAATGCAGACCCCTCGCCTTTGACGTAGAGCGTGAGCAGCCAGTCGCCGTCCCGCGACGGGATGCCGACCGTGGCGATGCCCTGCATCTTCTCGACCTCGCCGCTCTCCGACGACCGTGTCGGGGTTGCAGTGAGCTTGTTCGTGCGCAGGTCGAACCGCCGCAGGTCGTAGCGGCCGCTGTCGCCCCAGTGGACGAGGAACACGCGCTGCCCGTCCGGCGACAGCGTCTCGACCTGGTAGTTCCCGCGGAGGCTGATCAGGCGGGTGACGCGCAGGCCGTCGACGACCGCGAAGCGGGTGAAGCCCTTCGCTGCGACCGTCTGGAGCAGGAGCCGGCGCCCGGTCGGCGAGATCGCGGCGAGCCACTGGCGGCCCGGGAGGTTCCGCGTCGCGACCGCGCGGCCCGAGGGGAGTGCGTACCGCGTCACGCGCGTGGCGCTCGGGCCGAGCGTGCGCGCGGAGACGAAGACGCGTCCGTCGGCCGAGGCGAAGCCTTTCGGAAGCGAGACGTGGCGGCGAGCCGCGACCACGTCGTAGAGGACGAGCGGTCCGGTCTGCCCGTCCGTGCGCAGCGTCAGGTAGCGCGAGCCTGGGACGGCCGAGCTCGACGTGCCGCAGGAGGAAGGCAGGCACCCGTCCGCGTGGGCGGCGGGCGCGAAGAGCGGGAGCAGGAAAAGTGGAGCGATGAGTGCGAGTCTGTTCATGCCGCTCCTACGCCCGGGACCTCGAAAAAGGTCCCGCCCGTAGAGCAGGGACATGGACCTACGGCCCTCTCCACCTCGTAGAGTCGCTGCGGGATGGCTGGCTCGGGCCGCGACGAGCGAGCCTGGGTGCGAGGCGCCCAGGACGGGTCGGCCTCCGACCTCGAGGCCCTCTTCCGCGCGCACTGGCCGCGTGCCTTCCGCGCCGCCTACCTCGTCACCCAGGATGCGGCGGCCGCCGAGGACGTGGCGCAGGAAGCCTTCCTCGCCGCGGTACGCGCACTCGACCGCTTCGACCGGCGCCGTCCGTTCGGGCCGTGGCTGCACCGCATCGTCGTCAACCGCGCGATCGACTGGGCCCGCGCGCGCCGCCTGCGCGCCGAGGTGGAGCTGGTCGACGCGCCCGGAGCCGAGCCGCCGGAGCGAGGCGACCCTGAAGGCCTGGCCGCCGCGATCGCCGAGCTGCCACCGGAGCAGCGCGCCGTGATCGTGCTTCGTCACCTGCTCGACTACTCGCCCGGCGAGATCGCCGAGCTGCTCGAGCTCCCGCGCGGGACGGTGAACTCGCGCCTGCGCCGCGGGCTCGACGCCTTGAAGGAGCGCCTGTGAAGCGCGAGCTGGAGCGGATCGAGATCCCGGGCGAGCACGACGCGCGCGTGCGTACGTGGGAAGTCGTCCGCAAGGCATACGTCGAGCGCGAGCCAGAGTCGCGCCGCGTGCCCTTCCTGCGTCCGCTGCTCGCCGCCGCCGCCCTCGCCGCGCTGGTCGCCGCAGCGCTCAGCTCCCCCGGACGCGCGGTCGTCGAGTCCGTGCGCAAGGCGATCGGCGTCGAGTCGGCCGGGGAGGCGCTCTTCAGGTTGCCTGCCCCGGGGCGTCTGCTCGTCGCTTCGGACGCGGGCGTTTGGGTCGTCTCCGCCGACGGCTCGAAGCGCCGGCTCGGCGACTACCGGGAGGCGTCGTGGTCCCCGTACGGTCGCTTCGTCGTCGCGACGCGAGACGACGAGCTGGCAACGCTCGAGCCGGACGGAGACGTGCACTGGAAGCTCGCACGACGGGGCGTCGGGCTTCCACGTTGGGGCGGCTCCCGGATCGATACGCGGATCGCCTACTTGGCCGGAGGCGCGATGCGCGTCGTCGGGGGCGACGGACGCGGCGACCATACGTGCGCGAGCGCCGGTGTGGCGCGCGTTGCGGGAGCGTGGCGACCCGGAAGGGGGCACGTGCTCGCGTTCGCCTCGTCGCGCGGCTCGATCTACGTCTATGCGGTCGACGGGTGCGAACTCCTGTGGAAGGCGAGCAACGTCGGAAGCGTCCGCGCGCTCAGCTGGTCTCCGGACGCCTCGCGACTCCTCGTCGTCGTCCCCGGTCGCCTCGTCGTGCTCCGCAAGGAAGACAGCGCGCGCACGTCGAAATCGCTGCCGGGGCTCCGTGCCGCGGCGTACGCCCCCGACGGCCGCCTGGCCGTCGTCCGGAGCTTCCGCGGCCGCAGCGAGCTCCGTGTCGGCCCAAGTAACAGTCTGTTGCTTGGCCAGCGGTTCTCGGGCACCGGAACCTTCACCGGCCTGGCCTGGTCACCCGACGGGGACTGGATCCTCGTCCCGTGGCGCGAACCCGACCAGTGGCTGTTCGTCACCGCACGGGGCGCCCGCCGCGTCCGTGCCATTGCGAACGTCTCGCGCCAGTTCGACTCAGGGGCGTTCCCGAGGCTCGAAGCCTGGGGACCTCCGGCGCCCGACGAGCCGTAATCCAGCCGTGGACCGGCGCTCGTTCCTCGTCTCCGCCGCCGCACTGGCGCTCGCTCCCGACGCGCTCGCGCGGACACTCGGCGGAACGCCGACCGGACTGGTCACGGCCGATCTCGAATCACACGTCGTCGCCGTCGACCTTTCGCTGATGCGCGTGCTGAAGGAAATCCCGACGCGCGCGGGACCGCGGAGCATCCAGACCGTGGGCAACGACGCAGTGGTCGCTCACACAGCCCATGGCGCGCTCTCGATCGTCGACGGGCCGAGCTTGCGCGTGCGGCGCGTGCTGGGCGGCTTCGGCGCGCCGCGCTACACAGCCGCCGCGAACGACGGCGTGACCGCCTTCGTGACCGACTCCGAGCGCGACGAGCTCGTGATCGTCGACGTCCGCGAGGGCCGCGTCGTCTCGCGCGTCGCCGTCGGCGGGCCGGCACGTCACGTCACGTACGTCGCCTCGCGCGACGAGGTCTGGACGTCGCTCGGCTCCAAGGCCGAGCGCATCGCGGTCGTGGACGTCTCGCGCCCCGCGCGCCCTCGTCTTGTTCGCCGGTTCGCGCCGCCGTTCCTCGCCCACGACGTCGGTCTCGGGCCGAACGGCATCGTCTGGGTCAGCTCCGGGTCGGAGCGCGGGCTCGTCATCTACCGCGGCGAGCAGGCGACGCGGATCGCGGGCGACGCGCCCCCGCAGCACGTCACGTTCCTCGGCGGGTTGGCGTACGTGACGAGCGGCGACGACGGCACGCTGCGCGTGCACTCCGCGGCCGATGGACGGCTCCGGCACGTGACGCGCGTGCCGACCGGCTCCTACAACGTCCAGCAGGGCTTCGGCCGGATCCTGACGCCGTCGCTCAGCAAAGGCACGCTCTGCATCGCCGACCGCAACGGCCGCGTTCTGCGCCGCCTGCACGTCGCGCGCTCTTCACACGACGCGTGTTTCGTCATGAGCGCTTGACGCGCTAGCGTCCCGCGCGTGATCGAGGTTGGACAGCAGCTCCCCCAGGCAGAGGTCTTCGCGGCGCCGGGCGAGGGACTGTCCCTGCGCGAGGCGGCAGGCGGGTCGAAGGCGCTCTACGTCTTCTACCTCTTCGACTTCTCGTCCACCTGAACGAGCGAGATGGAGCTCCTGCGTGACAGGAGGGCGGAGTTCGAGGAGCTGGGCGTGCGCCTCTTTGGCGTCTCGCGCGGCTCGCCGTGGACGCACATCGCCTGGTCGCAGGTGCTCGACCTGAACTTCCCGCTCCTCTCGGACTGGAATGCCGAAGCAGTGCACGCGCTCGGGATCGCGCGGGAGTTCCGCGGCTTGCGCGACGTCGCCGAGCGAAGCGCGTTCCTCGTCGACGAGGACGGTACGGTCCGCGGCGCATGGCGCTACGACTCCGGCGAGGTGCCCGACGTGGACGAGCTGCTCGCGGCGGCGCACTCGCTGTAGCGGTCTACCTCGGCGCCGGACTCGTCGCGCTCTCCCCTGCACTTCGGCACGCACGCTCCGACCTGCTCGGCTACGGAACACCGCGTGCTGAGGCCGTCACGCCGGGCGACCACCTGCAGAGCGCGTACAACCTCTGGCTGCCCGGACACCAGCTCGAACACGGGCGCGCGCCCTGGACGGACCCCTACAGCTTCCAGCCGGAGGCGCCGGAGCGGACGAACTTCGCCGGCTGGCCGTTCGCCGCGGTCTTCTGGCCGTTGCACGCGTTGCTCGGGACCGTCGGGGCGTGGAACGTCTTTCTCCTGCTCACCTATCTCGGCGCGGGCCTCTCCGCCGCGCTCTGGCTGCGCGGGCTCCAGCTCCCGCAGGACGCCGCGCTCGCCGGCGGGCTGGCCTTCGCGCTCGCGCCCTACCGTTCGGCGCAGACCGCCGGCGGCCACCTGCTCGGTCCAGTATCGATGCTGCTCCCGCTCGCCCTCTTTGGGCTCGAGACGCGTCGCGCGTGGCTGGCGATCGCCGCGATCGCGTCGATCCCGCTCTCGGGGCAGGTGCATCTCGCGCTCGGTGCCATTCCCTTCTTCGTGCTGTACGCGCTCGTGCGGCGGCGATTCGCGCTCGGCCTCGCCGGCGCGACTGCGTCCGCGCTCTGCGGCTTGCTCGTCTATCTCGTGTCGATCCGCGGCAGCGTCGGCGCGGGCGGAAGGTCGTTCGCACAGGTCGAGCGCTACTCCGCCGAGCCGCTCGACTTCCTCACGCGGCACTCGCGGCACGGGTTCGAAAGCCTGGTCTTCGTCGGCTGGCTGCTGCCGGTGCTCGCACTCGCGGGGCTAGCGCTCGTCTGGCGGCGCGACCGCGGGCTCGCCGCGGTGCTCGGAATCGGCGTGCTCGTGCCTATCGTGCTTGCACTCGGCGCGAACACGCCGCTCTACGAGCCGCTCTGGGACCTCCTGCCGGGCCTCGGGCACACGCGCGTCCCTGAGCGATTCCTCCCGATCGCGTGTCTCGCGCTGGCCGCGCTCGCCGCCTTCGCCGTCGCGCACCTGCGTTGGGAGTGGGCCGCGGCCGCGGCGGTGGTGCTACTCGCCGTCGACCTGCGCGTCGAGGTCTACCACCCGCTCGGCGCCGACGAGAGCAACGACGTGTACGCGGCCCTCCGGGCAGCGCCGGCGCCGGGGCGGTTGCTCGAGCGGCCGGTCTATCTCCCGGACCGCCAGGAAGGAAGTGTGTACCTCTACTACGCGATGCAGGCGCCGCGCGGGCGTCCGCTCGGCTACTCGACGACCGCGCCGCCCGAGGCCGATCGCGTCGCCCGCGAGCTCCAGCACGGTCTCGAGCCGGCGCGGCTCGGCGTGCGCTGGGTCGTCGAGTACCGCCGCGGGCGACCGCTGCGGCTGCTCACATCCCCATAGCGTGGTAGCCGGAGTCGACGTAGAGCGTCGTACCGGTCACGTTGCGTGCGTCGTCCGAGAGCAGGAAGGCTGCGGCCGCGCCGACGTCGTCGGCGCCGATGTGCCGACGTAGCGGCGCGCGCTCCTCGACGATTGCCTCCATCGTCGGAAAGCCCGCGATGGAACGCGCGGCGAGGGTGCGCACCGGACCCGCCGAGATCGCGTTCACGCGGACGTTTTTCTGACCGAGGTCCCAAGCGAGGTAGCGCACGGACGCATCGAGCGTCGCCTTCGCGACGCCCATCACGTTGTAGTGCGGCACCGCGCGTTCGCCGCCGAGGTAGGTCATCGTCACGATCGAACCGCCGCCGCGCGTTTCCATCAGCGGCTCGGCCGCGCGCGCGCACCCGACGAGCGAGTACGCGCTCACGTCGAGCGCCATCCAGAAGCGCTCGCGCGGCGTGTCTGTGAACCGACCCTCGAGATCCTCGGCAGCCGCGTACGCGACCGAGTGCACGAGCACATCGAGGCCGCCGTCGAACGTCTCGCCGACCTCGCGGAAGACGCGCTCGACGTCATCGTCCGAACGGACGTCGCACTCCGTGACGAGCGGGCTGGAGACGCTCTCTGCGAGCTCCCTGACGTTCTTCTCGATCCGCTCGCTCTGGAACGTGAACGCGAGGCGGGCGCCCTCCTCTGCAAGCCGCTTCGCGATCGACCAGGCAATCGAGCGGCGGTTGGCGACGCCCAGCACCAGCGCGGTCTTGCCCTCGAAGCGGCCAGGTTGGGCCACGGCGGGGGACTCTAGGCTACTTTGTCGGCCTTGCGCCGCTCGGTCGCTCTCCTCGCTTCGTTCGCGGCGCTGCTCCTGGCGGTCCCCGCTGCCGCGGGACTCCAGCCGGTCCGCCGGCCCACGAGCGAGCTCGGCACGGCACCGCTCGTCCGCGCGGGGACGCCGTTCGTCCCGACCGGCCATCGAGCCGGGCGCGTCCGGGTCGTCGTTCGGCTGCCGCAGCCGCCGCTCGCAGCGTGGTCGGGCCGTGCGCTGACGTCGACGGCACGCGCGAAGCTGAACACGCGCACCGAAGCCTCACGCACATACGTTGCTCGGCTCGACGCGCTGCAACGCGCCGCTGCCGCGCGCGTGACGCGTGCAATCCCACACGCGGCGATCCAGGAGCACTACCGCGTCGTTTTCAACGGCTTCGCCGTCGAGCTGCCCGCGCGCACGCTGCCGCGGCTCCTGGGACTCGGCCTGCGCGTCTACCCGAGCGTGCGGTACACGCTCGAGACGAACCGCAGCCCGGACGTGATCCGCGCCGCCGCGTTCTCGTCCCTGCACGGTCTGCACGGCGAGGGTCTGAAGATCGGCATCGTCGACGACGGGCTCGATCCACGCAACCCGTTCCTGTCGGGCGCCGGCTACGCGTATCCGCCCAGCTTTCCGCGAGGCGGCCGTCCGTGGGTGAACGGGAAGATCATCGTCGCGCGCGCGTTCCCCGGTCCGCATTCGGGGCGCCGGGGTCGCGAGGCGTTCGTGCCGACGCAGTCGTTCCACGGCACCCACGTCGCCGGGATCGCGGCGGGCAACGCCGGCACGCTCGCACCTTCCGGCCCTGACCACCCGTCGGTGTCGGGTCTCTCGGGCGTGGCGCCACGGGCGCAGCTGGGGAACTACCGCGTGTTCAACGAGCCGACGCCGATCGGCAACGTCGCGAACACGCCCGAGGTTATCGACGCGTTCGAGGCCGCCGTGAACGACGGGATGGACGTGATCAACTTCTCGGGCGGCGGCGCCATGAGCGATCCGTCGCAGGATCCGTTGCTCGAGGCGGTCGCGAACGTCGCCCGCGCCGGCGTCGTGCCCGTGATCTCGGCCGGCAACGACCGTGACGACTTCGGCTTCGGCACGGTCGGGTCGCCGGGCGTCGCCGACGACGCGATCGCGGTCGCTGCGGTCTCCAACGAGCACGTCTTCGCGCCGCCGCTGCACGTCATCGCGCCGAGCGCGCCGGCCAACCTGCAGACGATCCCGATCGTCGCCGGCTTCGACGTTCCCGCCCTGGGCAGGGCGCGGCTGCTCGTCGACGTCGGCACGGTCATGGGGAGCGACGGCAGGCCGGTCGACCGCAAGCTCTGCGGCTCGGGCGGCTCGGTCAACGACCCGGCTTCGAACCCGCTGCCCCGCGGTTCGCTCGACGGCGCGGTCGCGCTCGCCTCGAGGGGCGTCTGCTCGTTCGTCTCGAAGGCGGATCGCGTCAAGGCCGCGGGCGCAGTCGGGCTGGTCCTCGTCGACAACCGCTTCGGCGAGGCGAACGCGATTCCGGTCCAGCTCTCCGTACCTTCGGGGATGATCGCTGACCTCGACGGCGCGCGGCTGCGGGAGTTCATGGCGCAGACCGACGGCCGCACCACGATCCGGACCGAGCAGAACGTCGCCGAGATCGTGACGGGGCGGAGCGGGATCGTGACGAGCTTCTCCTCGGCCGCGCCGACGAACTTCGGACACCTGCTGAAGCCGGACGTGGCTGCGCCCGGCGGGCAGATCCTCTCGTCGACCTCGCCCGAATCAGCCGGCGGCGGCACGCCGTTCGCTGTCTTCGACGGCACGAGCATGTCGGCGCCGCACGTCACGGGCGCGGTCGCGCTGCTGCTTCAGGCCCACCCGCAGTGGACGCCGCTGCAGATGCGGTCCGCGCTCGTCTCGACAGCCGGGCCCGCCTGGGGCAACACGGAGCGCACGCAAGAGGCGCCGGTCACGCTCGAGGGCGGCGGGTTGATCGACGTCGTGCGCGCCGATACCCCGCTCGTCTTCACGAACCCGGTCTCGCTCTCGTTCGGCGACCTGGCCGCGAACCACGGCGCGGTCGGCACGGCGCTCGCAGTGCTCGTCTCCGACGCCGGCGGCGGCGCGGGTCAGTGGTCGGTCGATCTCCGACCGCAGGCCGCGTCTGCCGGCACGACGATCGTCCCCGATCCCGTGGTCTCGATCTCTCCGGGCGGTGACGCGCGCCTGAGCGTCGCGGCGGAGGTGGCCGCGGGCGCTGCTGCAGGCGACAACTACGGCTTCGTCGTGCTGCGCCGTGGCGACGAGACGCGCCGCATCCCGTACTACTTCGCGGTAACCCGGCCCGGGCTCGAGTCGCATCCGACGAGGCCGCTGGCCTCGTTCCAGGAGGGCAACACGGCGAGCGGCGTCTCGTCCGCGAATCGGTACCGCTTCCCGTCCTGGCCGTTCGGCCCGCCGGGCGACTACTCGAGCAACGGCCCCGGCATGAACGAGGACGGCGCCGAGGATCTGTACACGACGCTCGTCGAGGAGCCGCTCGTCAACTTCGGCGCTGCGGTCTGGGCCACGACCGGCGGCGCCGTCGTCCACCCCTGGATCCTCGGCTCCCCCGACGAGAACGACGTCCAGGGCCAGGGCGCGACGCCCGTCAACGTGAACAACTACACGTTCGAGTTCAAGGCCGACGTCGGCGCTGCCGGAGTCACGTTCGCGCGGCCGAAGCGCTACTGGGTCTCGGTCGACTCGGGGCACGACTACTTCACCGGGCGTGCGCAGGCGGGGCAGTACCTGCTGCACTCATGGCGCAACGACGTCTACCCGCCGCGCGTGCGGCTCTTGTCGACGCGCGTGACCGCGGGGCGGCCGTTCGTGCTCGCGCGCGTGCTCGACTTCCCGAAGCGCGGGGCGGAGTCGGGGATCGACCCACTCTCGCTCGTGCTCTCGTACCGCCGCGCACTCATCGGCGCCTCGGCGTACGACCCCGACACCGGGCTCGTCGTCTTCGGACGTCCGTCAGACGCGCCGAGAATTCCGGTGGGGCGCACCAATGCGATGATCATCGCGTCCGACTTCCAGGAGTCGAAGAACCTCTCGACACCCGGCGGGGGCATCCTCCCGAACACGAGCTTCGTCGACGTCCGCATCCGAGGCGTCGCGGGGCCGACGGTGTCCTGGATCGCTCCGGCGAGCGCGGTGTGCGTCGCCCGAGGACAACCGTTGCTCGTCGCGGCCGACTCGACGGCGAGGCTTCGCGCCGTGTCGTTCTTCGACGGCGACCGGCAGATCGCCAGGCGGCCCGGGACCGCGTCCGAGCTCTACCGGGCCGTCTGGCGAACGGGCACCGCGAAGCGTGGCACGCATCGCCTCACGGCGGTCGTGCGCGACGTGCGCGGCCGCGAGGCGCGCGCAGCGCGCGCCGTCCGCGTCTGCAAGTAGCGGCGTTCGCGCCCGCCGAAGCCGATGTCCTCGCCGGACATGTCCGGCGCCTTAAGAACGTCTAACGAAAAGCAGGGACCCGCGCATCGCTGACGAAGTGGGCGCTGTCGGCCTCGTTCGAAAGGATGGACGCGATGGCGCAGCCTCTGGTGAGCGACGAGCTCTGGGAGCTGGTGCGGCCGCTGATTCCGGTCAAGCAG